>ERZ1026862.568-NODE-568-length-24579-cov-6.978837_pt1 | contig 24579 bp, 31 predicted proteins | sample MGYA00380161_ERZ1026862 | MGnify/ENA primary metagenome ERZ1026862 (study PRJEB33269, sample SAMEA4719797) | human gut metagenome | biome: human-associated habitat; feature: organic feature; material: feces | place: Cameroon | collected 2013-10 ... | reverse complement strand
TCCTTGGGTTATCAATTTATTCTTATTTTAGTATCAAAGATCCCAACGATTTTGCAGGAATAACCAAAGGTGTATCCAGCACTGTTCTATCTATCATGATAAGCGGAGCGGCGGCTTCTGTCATTCCTGTGCTAGTGTTGGCTGTAGTCGGTCCTTCGTTGGCATTAGTGATCCAGAGATATTTAACACAAGCGCACATTTCTTTTATCGTTACTTCATTTTCTGTCGAATTGTAAATCGCTAATTTTTCAACGGTAACATTATCTTTTTTAACTTCATTTCGAGAATACGTATAGCAATATACTCCCTGCAACCAATCCTGTAGCCAGTAATGATCTTCGTTTTCCGGCGCATCAGACGCTCCAAAAAACACTGATCTTGTATAACCGTCTGAATCTTTTCCATAGATAAACGGATTACACGCAAAATTTTTAGCATCGTAATTCTGATTGTTTCTCACCAGCATGCTTATTCGATAAGGGAATAGCTGGTCGTATAGTGCCGCATCGCTAATGCTGGTATACATCGGAGATAAAAAAGCCTGTCTTTCAAGAATCTTAAAACGATTTTCATACTGCCACTCCTGTTTATAATAGGTACTGCTTCCATAGTTTTCACGATTTACGATAACGCCATTTACAGTCACGGTATCTGTATCGAACCATTCATCAGTTATCTTTCCCTGCGTGATAAAATCCCACGCTTTTTTACCCATTTTAGTTATCATTGTATATTGCCTCCTTAATCTGTTAAATATAGTTCTGTTTCATAACCTGGATATGTTCTTACTATCCTTGGTGCTTCAACCACAATCACCGGATATACAGAGATGGACAAAGGTGGATGTGGATAGTTGTCCCCACCACTTCCAGAAATATTTTCAATCTCCTCCGGCATATCTGACAACATCATCTGATCCGTTTTGCCGGTCTTATTACGAATGGCATCGGCTACGGCTTGCAAGTCGTTCATTATGCTCATGTGATCAATCCCTCCTATCTGAAAATGACCTTTACTATGTGATCATTCACTCTCTTAATAACTCTGTAGCCATTTTCTGAAGCGGTAGCAATGCCACCTTCAGCTAAAGTACAAAAGCCATTCACTTTGCAGCTTCCATCATCCCTGACAGCAAGCACGCCGAGCATTCCGATAGCATCCCATTCAGCGCGTTCTGACCGCTGTATGTAGTGAACATTTGGATCATATTCCGGATTTTGACGCCAGCATGTTCCTGTCTTTTTGACCTTCTTGGTAATGTTTTGCTGTTTGCCATCACCATTTTCCTCAACTTCATACTCAAATGTCTCGGGGATTCTGGAACCAAATTCGTCCAAAGTATATCGCCCAAGCCACTCCTCGTCACCGTTTCCAATAACAGATGGCCAGGCGCTAACAATACCAAGGATGAAATCGCCAGGACTTGCGATTTTTATATATTCGCAATCAAGAGTGACAAAAAAACCTCTCCTATCCTCCGCATCCGGATTTTTATCAAGCCATTCGTAATACTCTGCATAATCGCATCCCTGTGTGGTATATGCCTGTTGTCCGAATGCCTGTCCGTTATCGCTCACCCGGAACGCATTCGATCTTCCTGTTGGTGTTCCATTTCCAACCACAAATGAGGATCCTGTTCCTGTCCCTTGGCTAGTAGATGCCGTAGCGGAGCTTGTCTTATTGAAATGTCCAACTACGCTCTGATAGTCAAGAGCTTGTGTCACATAGCCGCTTGCATGAGATCCTACACCGCTTGCGTTTGTTTGAATCCCTTCTGTGTGTGAATGTTTCCCAGATGCATATGTACTAAATCCTTCTGCATGAGAATAATCACCGGTGGCATGTGTAGATTGACCTTCCGCATGCGCATAATTACCATCAGCTTCCGTTTCGCATCCTTCTGCATGTGAATAGTCTCCACTTGCGGTAGCTTTTTGACCTTCTGCATGAGAACCTATAGCAGAAGCAACCGTTTCACTTCCTTCGGCATGTGAATACTCTGCTGAAGCGGTTGGATTATAACCCTCTGCAGTTGAATAAGCACCAACGGTTGATCCTATTTTTCTTCCCATCGACATACTTCCGGTAAATACCGGAGCGTCGCTTGGTGCTTTCTCATTAAGTGCGGTATCTAATTCTGATATGCTTTTGTCAAGCTCTGACAACTTAACATCAAGAGTTTTTGTGCTATCAACAATCACGCTTTTGATGTGTGCGATTGGATAAAACCTCTTTTTTAGCTTGTCTTTTACCCATTTTATATCCATCAATCATCCCTCCCTATTTGATATAAATTTGTCCTGTCTCACCGGCGGCAATCGTCACTGGAGTTTCAAGAACTAAGCGTGCTAACATAATTGCATTACTGTTCGCAAGCTTTTCATCGACCGGCGCATAATTTCTATTAACAGTAATCGCAACAAACGCACCCATCTCCTTAATCGTCACCTCTTCCGTATTCCAATTTTTAACGGTTAATGTGATATAACTGTCTACTTTACCATTATTGGATACATCGCTTAAAACAACATTATCCAATCCACTTTTTAATGCGTAGTCATCATCTGATTCCGCTGTATCATCTGATCCAAAAAAGATCATCGTAGTACTAACATTACCTAATCTAGCTCCGCCACTAGTCGCATAACTGTACATAAAATCACTATTCGCTGAGGGCTTAGTTGTTAATTTTGTCATATACCTTCCAATAAAAGGAAAAAGATATAGAAGAAATGAATCTCGGTTATATTCATTGAAAAACACAGCATGACAATGATTCCAATCGCCATCATCCATGCGATAAGCCTGGATATATCTAGGACCTCCAGTTACCTCAGTATTCTTTCCTAACCAGTCTGCGTAAGTTAAGACCGTTCCGTCAGCCAGCACAATATCTCCCTTATAATTAGTAAATTTTCCACCATTTAAAAAATGATTCAAAATGTTCTTACACGTTTTTGTTCTCATCACTCTACCTCCGTTACTGCTGTTCCGATATATAATCCATCTTCGTTTATAGTTATCTGTTCCTTTGTAGTCTCAAATCTTAGCACCGCCTGTATGCCCTCATATAGCGCCATTTCGCTACCCCCCCCGAAATTTGGGCGATTTCTCCAGACATTTCAGACAACGTCATACTGTCCGTTTTACCGGTCTTACAGCGTATTGCATCTGCTATGGCTTGCAGGTCACTCATTATGCTCATTCAATTTTCCCCCTCTAAAATTTTGTTGTGGTGATCGCACCAACCATTTCTGACAACTCCGAGACTTCTTTACTCAACTGACTGATCATTGACAAAGGACTGTCAGGATCGTCCGCATCCCCAAAATCATCTGCGTCTTCACACGTCACGACATCTGCAAAATCCGTTTCAATTTTTTCCTTCAGTTCCTGCACATCCTTATCTAATGCATACAGTCCACTGCTCACGGTTGTTTCGACGTTCGCTGTTTCTGACACAATCAACTCGATGCGTAGTCTTCGTTCTTTTGTAACCACCTCATTTCCAGGATCGATATACTCCGCATTAGATCCGGAATTATCGTAATAACACAATTTCTCGTTTCCAATAATTCCTATTTCCCGCAAATAGAATCCTTTTTCAAAGGATTTATTCGTGTAATCGACCGATAATATAATCCGGTCATCTTTCCTCTCAACAGAAGCAATTGGAACTCTTGCAATCTCATGCGACAACTCTTCTTTCAGATTGAAAAGCTCACTCGTTACACCATCTCCGAGAGCTACATGCGTAAAGGAAAGACTGCCCGTGTCAGTTGCCTTGATCAATTCTGCCTTTCCATGCTTTGTCATGATTAAGCCATCAAAACTCATTTGTTCATCATCTCCTTCATTATTGTAATGTCACCTTCTGTCAAGCATGCTGCAGAATAGGTATGTCCTGACATGGTTTGAGCCTTTGATACGGAGTCCAGCACGCTCCGTGCTCTTTTTACTTTCTTTAAGATCTCTGTACATTTTAATAATGCGTTTGGTGACAGATCCACGTCTGTCGTGATGCGGAAATGGTACGGCTCGCCTCCATACTCATACCACGCTTCAAAAATCCCTTTTCCGAAAAGATCCGAAATCAACTGCGTGACTGCCGCTCTGGTTCCGGCAAGTCGATAAACATTCAATGTCCCTTTAATGATTGCAAGCTTCGTGTTATCATCAAGCGCAGAGTCATAGTACGGGGCTTTAATACATGCGGCAATAAGCCCGTAATACCTTGGATCAACAGATTCAAGGTCTGTCCACACCCGCAGCATATTCGATATCACCAACAGCTTTTTCATCTGCCGGTCAATTGCTGCTGATAATGCATAACTCTCATCTGTCTGCAGATTAGGCGGCAGGGACAAGAATGTAGCTCCATTTTCACCCAGCTTCATAACTTATCCCTCCAATCCGCCATACGCCACTTTTTTCGAACTGCATATTGCAACTTGTGATTCACTGATCTTCTGATATGAAGGACTTACTATCTCAGCCCTCTCTGCCCCGGCACAGCGGATGTATTCGATCAGCGCTGCAGTATCAACAGCCCTCCCGATCTTACTTCCCTGATAGCTTATGTATGCGTCGACCGCATCTTCAATCATCTCACGCAACTCTTCCTCATTATCGCGTTTTGCGCGGTCTATATAATAAGTAAGTTCTAACTCATACTCTATCGGTTCCGGCGCATACAAGTTCACTTTGTCTGTGTCCGGAAAGTTTCCCAAATCATTCAGATACATTTTCACTTTATCCAAAAAAGTAGCGTCAGGAAGTTTCCCGTCGGTCAACAGGATATAAATATTCTCGGTAGCACTGCTATCCCCCAGGCTGACCACGGATACGTCTACAATGTCTGCACTATATGCCATCACCCAATATTCATAAGCTCCCGCCGGACCTGCTGTGGAATATGTTGACATCCAACTCAGTATATCCTGCATCAATTCTTCTCCCGAAATCCTCTCCGAACCTCCGGACGAGGTCGTTATGCTGCTTACGGATGAGATGTAAGGAATGGGATCCGCAATTACATTGATCTGCCCCGGCATATAATCATTGCCAACATCTCCGGCATCGCTACAGACTGCCGTTGTGATCACACTTGAATTTCCTGCTTTTAATATCACCTTTTGGATCGTTCCAAAGAATACATTATCTCCGGATGTTGCCCTTGTGCCGGCAGGAACTTCAACATCAAATTCTAAAGGATCATTAACGGAAAACTCCAATTCCACAGAAGCTGCCTGCGCATCTGGAACACTGTAGCCAAAATTGGCACCCCAGTTTTCCAGGTCTTCGTCCTCCATCCATTTAAGAAAGTTTCGCCGGAACAAATAAGCGGCTCTTTCTTGAGCCTGATATAGCTGTCCGGCTATTACATTGATCAAGATTCGATCCCGGTCTCCGGCATAAAGAATCTTTTGACGACCTGTTCGTTCCTCATAAGCTGTTTCATAGTCCTCGACCATTTCATCAATAATTCCTTCAAGACTCACTCCAAGATCATCCAATAAATCCAGATCTGGGAGAGCTTGTACTTCTTCTATGCTATTCAACATTTCGCTCAATCACCACCTTCGGTATCAGTACACTATCCTCATTTTCAAAAGTAACACTTCTAACCACCGCCCGCTCCTCCCATTCCTCGATTTGATCAATCAATTCCGATTCCAGATGTGCCGCAGCATTGATCACATTTTTACCGGTGTAATTCGTGATACCCATGTCCCGGCAAAAAGGAACCGTTCCACGAGTGCAGCTCGCTATCGTCCCTGCGTTTTCAACAATCTCTTCCATTTCTTCGTCTTTATCACCATCATAGCTGATCATCTCGTCCCTCCCTTCACTATTTAGGAATCTTTAATTTCCAGCCCTTACGGATTGTTTCGCTAATGCTTTTTAATACATGAAACTGTGTTCCTTTTTTCTTATTTGCATCATATATTTTTTTATATTTGGATCCATCTTTATACTTCTTTTTCGCAATCGCCCACAGTGTCGTGTCTTTCGGTGCTACATATACGGTATATGTCTTTTTTGCTTTGCTAAAAGCATCTCTCTTCGTCGACTGTTTCTTTGCCTTTCCGGATGTCTTTGTTTTTTTCTTCTTTTTCGATGCTTTCTTTTTTTTCGAATTACTTTTCAAAATTGGATACTCTTTAAAAGTCACCGCCGTTGAAACCATCAGAGGTTTTCCGTTCTTCGAAAACGACTGAAGATCATTCGATATATCTGTGATGATAAACTTATTTGCTCCGATCCGCTTTCCTCCCAGCACAAGCGGATAAGCTTTGGCGTTAAGACAATATTTCCGCAGCTCTTCAATGATCATCATTGGAGACTGCAAAAGGTATGCACTGATGTAAATTGTCATCGTAAATTCATCAAGGTTATTTCCCGTGTACTCCAGCACCGGCTTCTTCCCGGCACGTTTGTGTTCTTCATAATTTGCGGAAGAGTTCCAATTTGCATCGCTGAACGATAAAATATCGGCTTTACCTTTTCTCTGCGCAGTATAAAATTGCACGTCACCAAAATGTCCAATCGTAGCCATCAATTCTCCTCCTTCTTATCAATAACAACGTGCGGTGCATGTAAATGCAGTGTCTCTGTTTCCGGATCATAATGTATATATGCCTTTTCCGACAATTTCTTAAAATACACATCTTTTCCATGCTTTTCCGGAAGATTTTCCGAAGAATACGGAACCCCGATGACAAAGCCCTGATCTGCGCCTGCGGAGTTTGTCTGGAAAACAACCGCTACAAGATCATTCACTTTTGGCATCTGATATTCTCCTGACAGCATCGAGCAGTCCTGATAAACGGTATCTTCTTCGTCCGGAAATATGACATCGACGCTTCCGGTTTTATAGCTCACCGCCGAAACCAGCCCTATTCGAATCTCATTCATATCATTTTCCTCCAAATAAAAAAGCTACCTAATTTGGGTAGCTACAAGATGTGCCGTGATGGAGCATGTATATCGTCCATCCTTAGAATGCGTCACATTGTCGATAAAATATTTTCCATTGAGCTGTCCTGCACCTGTCAATTCAAAACATTCTGCCGCCTTATACTTCGGATCTCCTCGCAAATTTGTCAGTGTAAGCACTTGCACTTCTCTTAAATTTTTAAGCAGCTGCGCCTTCGCCTTCCTTTCCGCTTCTGCATGAGAGTCTGCGGAAGCCGACATAAATAACATTCGATTTCCTTTTTTGCCCGGCAGAACATATTTGTAAGTAACCGTCTTTTTCCCTTTCCCGGTATATTGCATCTTTACTCCGTCATACTTTGCCGATACATTCTTTTCGATGCTGTACGCTCCGGATTCTCCCAGATCAGCAACATCTATCGTATAACTTTTCTTTTTCTTCTCATATCTCGTCAGATCATAAATGACAAGCTTCTTATTGTAAACCTTCATCGCAAGACCATAATCATCACAGACTGAATATGCAAATTCCATGTCGCTTTTACCATCTTGAGATATTTCTTTTATGCTGTAATTATTTGCATCATAAACAAGCTTTAAGCCGGCTCTTTTTGCGATATCCACCATGATTCTCCTGACGGATGTTTTCTTATATGTCTTATTTCTTTGTGTCACATTAAAGCCTCTGTTGATCGGGATGCAAATGCCCTCCAGAACAAACACATCCGGCGGACCTCCGGCTGTAAACTTATCCACCTGAAATCTGCCGCAAAATACCGACCGGTTATCTCCAGCCCGATTCCAATCGGTGACGCGAATCCAGGTCTTCAAACTGTCTGAATGCAGCGGCAAATATCCTTTCTTTAACCAGACGCCATTCATGTTATTTAAAGATAATGATATTGTATCGGCAGAGCCGGAAGCATAATCTGTCCATGTGAATGATTCAAAAACTTTTTTTATTTCTTTCGTCGCATCAACATCGTTATATTTAACGAGAACACTACTCTTCCTCATCTAACTCCTCCTCGTCTTCTTCCAAATCGTCAGATGTATCATCTTCAATGTCTTCCATATCCCTCCAGTCCGGAACAATTTCATCTTCCGTTTCTTCTGAAACCGATAGCTCCGGACACCAGATCTGAACCCCCGCCTCAAATATCGTTACATCATTAAATTCCGGATTTGCTCGTAAAAGAACGGACATTTTATACTCATCACCATAAACCAGATATGCGATGTAATCCCACATATCTCCCTGCTTTGTTGTGTAATAATACCCTCCCATTATGATGCACCTCCAAACGAAATCCTCTTGTGTGTACGATTATAACGATCCATGAGCTGCTCAAACTTTTTCTGGCTGATATCCAGCGCCTGCTCCACAGCCTTCTTATCTGCACTGCCTTCAATCACTATTTTCGGCGAATACGTTACAGTAATCGGCTGACCAGTATTCCCACTCACCTGACCGGCAGATGTTTTGCTACTCTTTACTGCACTCCCCTTGATGCTGTTATATGCCGCGATGTCTCTTTGTGCTGACACAGATTGTGTATTTTTTCCAAACATTCCAAGCATCTGACCGGCACGCATCCAGAGATTTTTCCCTCGATTGGATCCATCCAAGGGAATGATTGCTTCTGCACCCTCTTCCGCAACCGTTGTCAGAATTTGGCGGTTATAAATTCCACCGAGAGCATTTCGGTAAATTGTATGAACGCCGGTCTTGTCCCGGACAGTTGTTGCAGTGCTTCGTATCTTCGTTTTGCTAAGATCTCCTTTGCTATTAGACACTGCTTTAGCGGCTCCTGCGGTGTTGATTGTCACTGCCTCCGGTGCCATGATCTGTCTGCTTCTTGCAACACTCTCAACCTGATCATATAGCACATTTACTGCATCGGACACCTTGGCTTTTCCTTCTAATATGCCTTTTGCCATATTTTCCGGAACTGTTCCGCCCGTCTTCGCTGCCGCCTGAACCATCGTACTGTACTCTGCATTCTTACCAATCTTATCCCCTAAAAGCGTCTGGGCATCTGTTTTTCCACCACTGACAGCTAATATACTGTCCGTTGTTTCAATACTATTTCTCAGACTTTCCGGGGCATCATACCCTGCTTGGCTGATTTCTGATCGGATATCTGCCATCTGTTGATATATGTCATCAAGACCGTTTTTATATAATTCACTGATTGCATTTTTAGTAGTCTTATCTACTTTCAAACCTTTCAGGGATTCCTCTGCCACGCTCTGCATTTTAGCATCCAAGTCTCTTCCGGTGATTCCCTTATCCATAGCAGCTTTTAACTCTGTGTCCATTTTCGTGCTAAGCTGCTCCATCGCCGTTTTAACCCCAGGGTATGCTGACTGAATCGTATTTGTGATATAGTCCGTCCCCTTCGAATATGCATCGGCTCTTGTTTTGTAATATCCCTCCTCTAGTTTTGACTTTTCGGTATTATATTGCTTTTTACTGATATCTCCCATAGACAGCCTGGCGTTCAGATTTGTCATTGATGTCTGATAAGCTTGCTGTGCACCAGAAGTGACTTGCTTCTCATATTTAGCAATGTCTTTTGACAACGCCTTAAACGTATCACTGTTCAGCTCTTTGCCCGAATATTTCAATCCAATTGTCTGAAGCTGTGCCTCTGATTCCGCACCAGTCACTGCATCCGTGATATCAGTAATCTTTCCAAGCAATTTCTGGATGGCATCGTCTGTATCGATATCCACTCCATTTTTCACCGCAGTGGATATTTTTTTGTTCAATTTTTTTTGCAGTGCGTTGATTTGCGCATCAAGTCCTGCATAGAATTTATCATTTTCCATACCGATGCTGGAATTGGATCCAAGAAGCAGATCTGTCGCCAAAGATACGGTATATCCTTGACTGTCAATTACATTCTGGGCATTTGTCACGGCTTCCTTGATCTGATCCGCATACTGCTCCTCATCATCTTTTGACAATTCCAAACCGGCTCTCAGTTTCCACTCGATACCACCGACGGTCTTTAAGTTACCAGACAATGACTGGATTGCCTTATCTGTATCTCCAATCTTCTCCAACATGACAGAGATTTTGGTCAGTTCCCTCTTTCCGACGATTTGTTGAGCTATATCGTCAATCTGATCCATGGAAAGTGCAATATTACCAAAATGTTCATCAATGTTGTTCTCTGCAGCCCTTTCTTCTGCCTTCTGATAAGCTCTCCACGCTGTCACTCCAATCGCTGCAGCCGCTGTTACTCCGGCAACAGCGATATTTAATTTCGATATTCCCCCAACCAGCGTCGTCGGATCAGCTGATATTACTTTTTTCATGATAGATGCAAATGTTATTGCTCTATCAGTAATCTTAGACGTAACAAACGCTGCTCCAATACCTTCAATCGCTGATGTGACTATGTCGATGTTGTCCACCATAAAGCCGACGACATTTTCGCCGATATCAATGATCTTCGCTGCGCCATCCTCAATATCTTCAAAAATTCCATGGATTTTGAGTTCATTTTCATCGGCAAATTCTGTAATATTCTCACTCAATGTGTTAAAACCACCGGCAAGATCATTTAATATTGCAACATACTCATCACTAAATGCATCGCCGAAGCTGATTTTTGCATCATCCATTGCTGACTGCATAATCTGCTTCGCACCATTTGCAGTCCCGGTGATCTGTGCATCCATCTTATCCAGTGCGCCATCGGAGTCATACAACTGCTCATTCAGCGATCCCCAGGCACTCTCTGCTCCATTGGCACCCTCTTTCACGCTGTCGAGCAGATACGTCATTTTGGAATAATACTGTGTACCAGCAATCTCTTTCAGTGCCTTTGCCTGATCTTCCATGGTCAGTCCACTGATTCCGGCATTGATATTTTTCAATGCGCCTTCAAGACCGATAAAACGACCGTTTGCATCAAAAATGGAAATTTTCAGCTTATCCATCATCTTGATCGCACTATCGTTACTTGCAATCCTTGTCAGCATTGCATTCATCGCCGTTCCGGCTTTCTTTCCCTTTGTTCCGTTGTTGGCAAGGATACCAATCGCTGTTCCGAGATCTTGATAGTCTATGCTCAATGTTCTCGCAGCACCGCCGGATAAAATCATAGATTCCATCATCTGCTGTGCATTCATGTTTGCCGAGTTATTTCCCTGCACTACAGCATCCAAATACTCCGGCAGATCCTTCACAGACAGTTTCATTGCAGACATAGAATCTGTTACAAGATCACTTGTCTCTGCAAGATCAAGCTGTGCTGATTCTGACAATTTCAAAACCGGCATCAAGCCCTGAATAGAATCGTTGACATTCCAACCGGCGAGTGCCATGTACCCCAATGCCTCAGAGCTTTCCTCTGCTGTTTTTGTTGTGGCCGCACCGGCATCTCTCGCTGCTTTTTCCAGTTTGTCATATTCTGTCTTAGATGCGCCGGCTATCGCCGCCGTATTCGCTGTTGCCTGCTCAAAGCCGGTATAAGTCTCCATCGCATCTACGATGGCATCTTTCACATTTACAGCAGCAAAAGCGGCTGTGATTCCTGCAGCAACCTTTTTAGCAACGCCTCCGATGGAATCAATTCCTGACGACACACCACTTACTGTGCTGTCAAAATTAGATCTCTTCTTTGCACCAAGCAAAAGTTCGATTGCATATTCTACTCGTTTGGCAGCCACATGATCACCCCTTTTCTCTGCTGTCGTTATACTCCTTCATTGCCTCGTTAAACAATTCAACCTCGTGAAACAAATCCATGACCGGGAGCGATGTGTAGTAATCCACGCTCGTATTTGTTCTTATTGCTAACGCATATGCTGTTTTCACCAAATACTCAGACCCACTTACTCCCAGCCTAATAAAAAATAACGGCGCTGCGTTCCAACCACGGCAAGCATATCCCTCGCACTTAATTCAGTAAAAAATGCGCTAGGAAGACCGGTCGCCCGAACTGCAATCATACGGTTCCACAACGAGTCTGTGAATTTATCGTCAGGAGCATGATTCATTCGAGCAAGCACACGGTCTGCAAACTCAAGATCCTTCGTGGTTAAGTCCTCAAGTCCGCTAAAATCAATTGTGTCAATCTCCTCATTTCCAACCCGATACGATTTTGTCAGGTGAAGTGTATGAGTCTCCTCGGCAGCTTCCTTCATTGCTTTCTCTTCCTGCTCCTCATCCGTCAGCTCCTGCTCATGCTCACTCTCATCATGATCTGCCTCTGCTTTCTGAACCTCCGCGGCCAGTTCAACCTGTGCGGCAATTTCATCAATCTCTTCCTGTGAATCTTTTCTCATCTTGTTTTCCTCCAATAAAATAAGCTGCCAGCCAAACCGACTGACAGCCATGTGTGCAATGTTTTCATTAAATCAGATCTGCAATTCCCTTCATCTGATCCTCTCCGTTCACGATAAATGTTGGTGCAAACTTATCAATATGAGTGATAACCTCACCATCGATTTCGTCTTTGTACGCTGTAATTTCTTTCGTGATTGACGGATTTCCATAGCCGGCTTTCTTCAGCTTGCCAAAGTTGATCTCTTTTGTCATTCCATAGATGGTAATGACACGCTGCGCCATCCTCTTCTGATTCGTCTGAGTGTCGAGAACCTCCTGTGCCGCACGAAAGATCAGCGGCTTGGAATCATCCTGTGCTAAGCGAAGACTCTGCTTAGAAGCACCGGAAAACGGAATCTCCATACTCACCGACTTCAGCTGTCCCAAAGCCGGAGAATCAATCTCGCCCGCCATGCCGGCAAGTGAGATTGACTCAGACATATACTCAAACTTAGGCAGATCTACTTCGTCGGTGATTCCAACGAGGTTGTTGTCTGCGGTGCTTTCGCTCACATATCCACGAAAAAGTGCTGTCTTCTCTGGAATAAGCATTATTCATCTCCTCCTTCCAATGCAGATGTCAAAATGTCGGCATCATACTCAAATACATTCTCCATGTTCTCCATCGGAGTCCAGTCCGCATATCTTGTCCGGAATACATATCTTCCGTTCATCATGTCCTCTTTTGGATTCTCGGCAATATCAAACACAATGGATCCACCTGCAAGGTGATCTGGGATCAGTCCGTTCAGATACTGGTTGAACCGGTCAACAATGTCTTTGATCAGCTTCACATTTGCATTTCTGCCGATAGCCGATAAGTAGTTAAGCTTGAATGTGTTCTCCATCCAGTTGAGCATCATCACACTCTTGATGTAACGGTTCATCGGAGCCTTTGAAGCCGGATACGCCGCAGTGTTATTACCCCAGAATTTCCACGTCGGTAATTTCAATGCAGAGCAAACACCATAAGCGTTCAGATAATCATTGACATCATCCTGCGTCATATAAACAGAGCTTCCATCCTCCAGGCAAAGACCGTCGATCATATAATCATGATTGTCCGGAGAATCAGAAGGAACACCATTGCTGTTGCTGATGTTATTCTGAATGAAAGCGGCAGCATGCGCCGAGTTCCAGATCTTATGATCATCAACCTTTAACATCGGCCATAACGGAACATTCCATCTTGATGCAACCGTCGTCTTTGCCTTCTCTTTTGCAACATCCTCTTTCTTCGTTGCTCCGTCCGAAGCAGACGATAAATCAATCAGGGCAATTGCATTCGTAATTGAATATATCAGCTGCGCCTTTGCCTCCAACACAGCGGCTACCGATGGATTCTTAGAAAATCCCGGAGCAATCAGGATCGTAGGAACCACGCCCAGTCTCGGATATACTTCATCCACAAGCTCCAGACCACTTCTTGTTCCAGTCTCGTCGATGCCACCGATAATATCCTCTGCTGTCACACCGTCCGGGTTTAATTTAGATCCGGTAACGCTGATACTATCCAACGCCTTCATTGCTCCGTTTTCTGTAGCTGCGATCACAACATGACCGTCATCGTTGAATGACGCTACATAATCCTCTCCAGCCTTTAATTCGCTGGAAGATCCTGACACCTTTAACTTATCAATAAGGACTCCATCTTCCTTAAGGATTGCTTTGCCGCCTGTCACCGCCACATCACTGGAAGCCAGTGCTGTCAAATGATCCGCCTTACCCGGATCCAAAACGTTGACAAAAACCACCGGTGCTGCGCCGAACTTGTTAAAATGCGAATAGATGCTGTGAAGAAGTGTGTACTTTTCAAACTCCTCACTGTACCCAAGTGCTGCGACTGCATCACTCCTTTTTTCCGCTAAAACCGGCACATTCACTGCCGGCGAAGCTGCCAGATTCACCGGTGCTGTTCCAACGACAAACACAGCACTTTCCGTGCTCTGTGTTGGAGTTGCCGGCTCTGCCGTCTGTCTGCTTGTTGCAATTCCGTGTTTGTAAACACTCATACTATCAATTCCTCCTTTTCATTTTTACAGGCTTTTTAAAACCTGCTGATAACTTACGCTAAGAACAGAATTTGCATCCTGCAAGCTCTGCCTTGCTTTTAACAGATCCGATGTTTTTACAAATAAATTTGCAAAATACAGATCCTCTTTCATTTTGTCCTGTGCCTTCCCCGGGATTCCGATATATGTGCGGTTTTTAACAACCATCCCCGGAATCGTAGGACCGACATACATGTAGCTTTCCTTTCTCATATAAATTCCTCCAAATCTGTTCTCTCCGGTGCCGAAATCTCCCAGTACGTCACAAGATCGCCGGCATAATAAGGAGTTTCCACATCACTGCTAAGATTCTTATAAGCCTCATCCGAAAGCATCGTGTAACGATGATCAATCAGCCCGATTTCTTTAAAATGCAGATAAATCGCAGTCATCAGATGACACACCACGCGGTGCCCCTGCTGATCACTGTCCCAGTCTTTGACGCCAATGGAAAAATGGATTTCCACCACCCAGTTTTTATCCTTCAAAAACTGCGGACCAATCACCACACAAACATACGGCCACTGATCACTCGTTTCCTCATCCTCATCAATCACACCGACATTCCTCTTCAGCGGAAGAGTCTGCGTAAACACATTCGGGAGCATCCAATGCTCTCCCCACTGTGTTTTTTCTGCATCAGTTTTCAAAAACTTCTCTAACTCCGCCGCCAGAGCATCCTGCAAACCAACATCTGTCGTCATCTCATGCCTCCCTTAAGAACTCTGTTTATCTCGTGATCAATTCTTTTCAACAAAACCTGTGTTGCCTCTTCCTCCACTTTGTCCATTATTTCCTTCTTTTTCAACAACTGCGGAATCGCAGGACCATACACGCCCTTAAGTGTAGCTTTGCGATCGTTAGATTTGCGTTGAAATACGCCGACATGACCATTCTTCATCTGTGCAACAAACGGCTTAGGCTGCCCGGATAATGTCTTTTTTCCTCCAGCTCGCTTCACCTGCGAAAAATATACTTTCGGAGGCTTCTTTCCCCCACCTTTTGGGCGGGCAATTCTTGTCGGTGTTACCTTAAATTTGTACAGATTGTCATGTGTGTCTTTTGCAGTTATTACCGCCGTGGGTGTTGCGGTATTCGCTTTTCTGACAAAAACCACCGATGACACTCTTTTCTGTGTGACGAAATAATTTTCAGCTGCCTGTTTCTTCATGACAGTATTCGCCTTTGCTGCAGCTCGATTTGCCGCCCGGATCATCACGGTATTTGCTTTTCCTCCAAGCGAACCAAGTCGATTCTGAACATTCCGCATGGCTTTCGAATCATACGTCATATCAATATCTAAAAGCTTGTTTATCATAACTGACTCCTTCCAAGCAGGATCCGCCACAAGCCGGAGACAATCTTTGCCTGATACACAAACCATCTCCTGCCATCGATCTCCATCACAGAATTTGTCTGAATGCGTGCCGGCATGTCTGATTTCTTCGCAAAAAAGAGGATGTCCGCACGATGGACATCCTCATCAAAATCATAACTGCTTTTCAACTTGCTTTTAACACGCTCCAACTCCATTTCATCATACAGGATCGTTATTTCCCTGCCATCAACCACATGCGCTTCGCCAAATTCATCAACATTCAGGAACACACCCTCAATATCTTCATCAAGCGCATTTTTAAACTCTTCGGTCACATAACCCCCTCTCCTTTCCCTGGGGCAATCTCCTTATCTTCCCCTTTCGTCTTTCCCAGAGAAGCTTTCTTTGTCTTCGGCTGCCCGGATGACTTCTTCTCATGCTCCGCAATAGCCCCCATGTCTTTCAGATATTCCACGTCAACACCCTGCAGCATGGCTTCAGACACCTCGCTGTCCTTTTCATAAATCACTCCGTTAATTTTAAGTTTCATTTTTGCAATATACAAAATTTCCACTCCTTTCCTGGTCGGTCACTAATCAGCGTAGTGCTCCTGCTGATAGTTGATTACCGCAGTTTTGAGATCAGCCAGTGTACTGGAGTCAGATAAACCGGCCATGCCGATCGATTCGCCATAAGCGATCACTGCCGCCTTGCTCGACAGCTTGTTGATCTCCTCCTCGGTTTTCAGATCCACGGCAGCATCATCCACCGCATCACTGACAATGCTCTGTCCTGATGCATTGCTCTGATCTGTCGTATCACTATGGCTGTCCGTATCATCGGATGCAGCTTTCTCATAAATATTCGTAACCATCCATCCTTCCCAGTCATTCGGGAATGGCACAGGTCTTGAATAAACAAGCACCTCTGCAACATTGTTCGTATCACTTGTGATCAGACGTGGAACCATCTTCTCCGCATAGCTCACGAATCTTCCGTCCTCCATGAATGTAACCTGTCCATAGACCGTCTTTCCAAGTCCCGGTGCCAGAAATGCCATGGTACCCTTTGGCAGGAACGGCTTAATCGTTCCATCCATATCTTCAAACTCGTTGTCGTAGCTAAACATGTTCAGTTTTACGCCACCAATATTGATCGTACCATTGAACACAACGCCTTCCGGAAGTTCCTTAGCATCGATGGATCCAACATTCACATCTCGCTTGTTGTACATTTCAAGGAAATCGTTATCAAGCATAAACATCTGGCTGACATCATCGGTCATTACCCAGTCTGTGCAACGGACACCTCTTTTCCTCAACAGAGAAGTTATGTTGTAAATGACTCCAAGCTTCTCCTTGATCGTCATCTTTGTAAAATCGCCTGAAATGGTATATTTGTTTTCAAACTCATCATCGTAGTATTTTAACATCTCGACACTCGGATTGACTCCTTTTGCTGCGTCCTCTGCGGTAGAATAATGATTCATCGCTGTCTGTCCTGTCACAATGATATCCGCACACATCAACTCATGTCTGCGGCTTACAGCACTTCTCAGCTCATTGATATCTTCTGCCTCAATCTCTCTTTCGCGATCCTCCGGAGAACGGTTGCTATCCGGAGATTCACCGAATGCTTTATTCTCAAGATCCTGTGCCGTGATCGCCATTTTCGGTGCGATCATCGGGGCAGTCACCATGTCTGTCCGGTATCCTTCTGCTGTCATCACAATCCCATTTACGACAGGGACCACGAAAGGTGCCACTTTTCTTCCGCCCTTTTTGCTTTCGATCAAAACCTTCTGCGAATAAAAAGTCTTGCCATCCGGGAAATATCTATCCTTAAAAAAGGTGACTACCGGATACATCTTTTTTACCGCTTCTACAAGTGTAAATGTTTCTTTAATCATTTCAATCCTCCTTCTACCCAAAATGGGTATCAACTATTTGAAATAAATTCCAAGCGTCCGGAATTTCTCCACATCAGCTGCCGTCAGTTCCACATCGGTAACAACCGCATCCTGCCGGAACGAACCGCTCAAATACACCGGTACGACAACACTCTTCTCCTCTGCGGTATATTCCGTATCTTGTGCTACGATGCAATTTACACTGCCACTTGCAGCATGCACCTTGTACTCGTTCTTTGCAGCATCCAGATCAAGCACCTGCCCTCTTTTAAAGACACCTGCTGTTCCACCACTCAAAGTAACTGCAACGCTCTTTGCATCGATCGGATGTGTTCCGTCATAGATAAGCTTGTCATACATCACATTGCCTACTTTTTCATTTAATACCTTAGCCACTTTACTTTCCCCCTTTCTGTGCATTTACATAGCCTGCCATTGCATCTGCTGTTTCTGTCTCTTCTTCGCCGGCAGCTCCGCCGACCTCATTCACATGAGAATCTGCAGCATCACTCTGAGCCTGTGCCATGTATCCCTGTGCATTCTTTGCATCCTCGACAAGAGCCTGATAAGCAAGTGTTTTCGCGTCCGTTTTGTTTTCTCCGTACTTTGCATTTTTCAACGCTTCCGTCGAAACACTGGCGCTGATAGCATCTAAGCCTCTCAAGCGCTCATTCTCTTCCGTTGCCCCCTCTGTTTTGGCAGTAGCAAGATTCTTGTTGTATTCTGCCTGTGCATCGGGATTATCTTTTAAAAGCTCCTCTAATGTCATGTGTTTTCCTCCTTCTTCATTGACTGTGCTGTTTACGGTTTCATTTTTATCAGAATCAGCAACATTGCTGATTGTCTGCATTTTCTCCTGTGCATTCCCCGGTTTCGGCGACATATTCTGCAATATCACGGGATCTGACGGCTTTAACTGCGTTGTTTTAATCAGTGCCATCATTTCTGCCAGCTTCTCTTTAGGAATGCCGATCCCGGGCGTATTCACTGACATCATAGCCATCATCTGTCCGGAGTTATCCGGATCAGCTCCCGGAGCCGGATCACCGCCATTCCCGCTGTTGATCTCTCCAAACAGCAGATCATCCACAAACCCCTGTTCAATCGCCGACTGTGGTGACATCCAAGTGGTGTGATCCATAATCTTCTTCAGTTCTGCTCTGTCTTTTCCTGTGCAGCGCTCGTATGCGTTCAAAGCGGACTCATTGTACTCGCTGAGGCACTCTGCCACCCGGATCATATCTCTGTAATCACCGCTGCCGGATGCCTGCGTATTGTGGATCATGTACATGCCGGTGTCCGAGATCAATCTCTTATCTGCTGCACAGCAGATAATCGTCATCGCAGATGCTGCACAAATGATATGAGCCTCAACATTTCCTGTATACTCCATCAGTGCAGTATACATTTCAAAGGCGTAGTCACAATATCCGCCCGGAGAATTTACCTCGAGAATAATATCCTCCCCGTTTGCCTCCCTTAACGCTCTTGCCAGATCTTTCGGACAAGTAGCATCCCATCCGATCCAGTGGTAGATCCATGCTGTGTCGTTATCCATGATAGGACCTTTTAATTCAATCTTCTTAGCCATTTCATTCCTCCGTCTTCCTGTTTGCCTGTTCTAATAATTCATTTTCTGTAGTAAGTGTTCGCACGTTGTCTTCATAGCTGCTGCCGTTCATAGCCGCACATTCGTCTTCGTGCGTAGAAAATCCATGCTGGATCTTCAAAACCGATGCTGCAACTTCCTGTGCCGGATTCAACTGTCCCTGCGCCGGTCCGTTCCATTTCGCATTCAGATATGCAGAACGAATCAAAGGATCATTGAAAAATCCCGGTGCAATAATCCGTCCTTTGCTGACGGCTTCTGCAAACCAAAGCTCATAGATTGCCTTACAGAAATCATCAACAAACCATTTACGACGCATTTTGAAAGACTTCCAGCTTTCATTCAGTGCGCCTTTCGACGCTGAGAAATTGTTACTGAATTTTTTCAGCATCACCTCTGGAGCTATCTCCAGCGCCGCACCAACATGGGTACAAAACGCTGTGACAAATTGCTCAAAATTTCCCGACGGATGCGTGGATTCTACCGTTTGTACCTTTTCACCCGTACGAAGTTCGTTGATTGTGCCGGATCCAAGAACAATATCATCTTCCCTGCTATCGTCCCCTTCTTCAATCTCTTCATCGTCACCACCATATCCCTGAACGCCTTCCGCATCCTCCGTGGTAATAAACACCGTGAACATCGCATTGATCACTGCAGCCATGATCTCTGCGTCTGTGTATCTCGTCAGCTGCTTCAGCGACTCAATCACCGGCGCCAGAAACGGTACGCCGCGGTACTGATCAGCCCTTTCCGCATTAAATACATGCAGAATGTTCGGGTTTCCCGTCCGTTTTCCACGTTTGGGAACTCTCGTCCACTCTTTTTTTGCCTCAAGATATTCCCCTGGATAGAAAGAAGCGATATGATAAGCCACAACTCGCCCTTCCTTGTCAATCTCCACCCCGTTCACAATCCGATTTCCATCTTTTGTGATCTGGTCAATGGAAGAATATTCCCCACTGTAATCAGATGGACTGCGCACACGATCCGCTTCGATCAGCTTAATGCGAAGCTGATAAGGCATGTTCAGATCCGGCTTGGATGCATATTTGATCAACACAAACTCTTCACCGTTTCGCAGCCAGTCGTTAAATGCGACCTGCTGCAGTTCGTAGAAGTTATTTAGATCATTGTTGTCGCATAATGTACTGTCAGCCCACAACGACCATTCACGCTTGATCTGCCTCTCAAGCTCTTTTGCCTCTTCTTTAGTGATGCCGAGAAAATCATAATCAATCTTCGGTGCCGGAATTAAACCTCCTCCGACACAATTTGTTCGGGTGCTGTTGATTGCAGCTGCCCCGAGAGGAGCATTCATCGCCAGATCTCTTGATCGTTCACGCAAGGTCTTTCGATTTTCTTCAATATCCCTCTTCGCAGAACCGGAAGAAGCATTCCATTTTGCCGACCACGATCGTCGCCTTGATGCTCCACCGTGAGAATAACCGTAATTTTTTATTCCGGATTCAGTTGAAAAGCCTGCTATCGTCTCACTTACACCCCGAGCTGCCGTGCTCTGCATATTCAGCTTTTCGTAGCGAAGTCTCGACTCTGCTCTTCTTGCTGCCGCTTCCGGGTTGACCGAAAGCAAAACCTTATCTATCACAGACACTTTTATCACCTTCCTTCGTTCGGTTATTCTTAATCAATCGGAACAGCACGATACATTCTTCGTTTTGTCGTGCCTCTTGCCTCCACTGCATCAATCTTGCTCTGCAGCTCATCAATCTTTTTCTGAACAGCTGTCAGATCTGCCCTGGTCAGCTGCCTTGAGCCAATTGTATAGCTTTGACCCTGCAGGATCTTTTTTTCTGCATTCAAATAAAGCTGCAGGCGCTCTCTCAGCTCCTCCAGCCTTCTTTTTTTCTGTTCTTTTGTCATGCTATAGATCCATCCCCTTTCTTGAACGTCTCTTTTTCCTTACCGTTTTTGTTGCTTTTGTATAATTGATGCCCCGCTCCAGCTTTGATTCCAGCTCTCCCCAAATCGGGCGAAGCAGCTCACATACGGCGTAATTATAATTGAAAAGATCGAGCGGCTCATTTCGCGCGCCGGCTTTTTTCACCCATTTGCTTACCAGCTTTCCTCTCACCCTCACTGTAATCTTCTTCTCAGCAAGAAGCCCCTGATAATATGCTTTATCATATCCGCGTCCACCGTTTGACGGGAAGTGGCAATATCCTTCGCCCGGAACATCGATGGAAAGTCTTCTCATTATGTCGTCCTTTCCACTGTCTACGCCGATAATATACAAAACGGTTTTGTCAACAACGACCATCTTTCCTTTAATCTCGTCCTTGATGTCAACAACGCTCCTCTTGTGCAGAAGCTGCACATCCTCTCCCGGACGCGAGAATCCCTTTAATGCATATGCCTTCTTTCCACGCTTTTTCTGGAGTTTCAGCCATTTGTAGGTCTGATTTGTATAATGACCACCAGTATCCATGCCGAAGCCGGCTATATTTAACTCTCTGCCATCCTCAAAGCGAAAAGTAGTTCGAAGATATTCCTCCAGTTCATTCCATGGCTCATCCTTGATCAGATCTCCGTAGATCTCCGTTTTATAGATTCCCCATGACTCATAGTTTCTGGTCCATCCTCTCACTTCTACCTCAAAGCGATCCTCCTGCACATCGACTGCTGCCGTTAAAAGCAATACGCCCTCCGGCAAATCCGCCTTGTAATGCTCCGCCCTGCGTGCCAGCTCTTCATCATCAAACTTATCCACTTCGACAGATGTTTCCTCCCAGCACTCTCCCAGCACTGTATTGATAAACACCTGAAGGTCCTCCGTTTCATGCAGCGTATCCAACTTCTTTTTTGCTTTCAAAAATGTTGAAATGATTTCCTCCCACTCAACATTTAAGCAGGCAAGCTCATTCATATGAAAGCTTCTATGTCTGGTTCTTTCCGGATGCTGTGCAATCCATGCGTGCTCGGATTCCTTCCATTCCTGCTCCGGAATCATCTCTCCGCAGGATTTACATACCATCGTCAGCGATTTGAAATCGACACGACGAAAATCGTATGGCTGAAACGTACCACAGGACGGACATTTCGTACACCACTCCTCCATCGAGCCATCATTATACTCCGATTCAATCCGGGAATGTCCCTTGATCGTCGGTGTAGATGTCTTAATGTGCTTTTTATTCCAGAACGATGTTGCTCTCTTCTCTGCCAAAAGCACTGGATTTCCCTCACCCCCTGCTGATTCCGGAAAGCGATCAACCTCATCCATCCAAATGATGCGCAGTGGCATTGACGACAACGATGCTGCGGAGTTTGCCCCAGCTACAACAATGTGTCCTCCCGGATAACTCTTAAAAAGGATTGTATTGTCGGAGTCCTTGCTTTTCGGAGCTGCCACCTTATCAGACAAACACGACACATCCCTGATCATCGTTGCCAATCGCGTTTTGGAAAACTTCTCTCCGAGTGACAGCGTCGGCAGAACCATCAACTGCGTTGCCGGTTCATGGTCGATATAATAACCGATTCCACTTAAGATGATTGTGGTCTTTCCAATCTGCGCCGATGTCATGCAGGTGACATCCGTCACCTCCGGATCTGATATAGCATCCAGCATCTCCTCCTGCCACGGCATATTTTTGACATTAAAATGACCGGCTTCATTAGAGCCGGCCGGCAGGATCATATTCTTGTCAGCCCATTCGCTGACGGTCAGTTTTTCTCTCGGTTTCAGAGAGTTTGTCAACCGACAGATAAGATTTAATGTGTGATAGTCAACATTACGGCTCTTCTTCATCTTTCTCATCTCCCAGTTTATATATATAATCGTCCTCTATCTCGATGTAGTCATCGGAGTAATAGTCGGACGGATTATATTCCGATAATTCTTCCAAAGCAGAACGAATCTCGTCCTGCAGGATCTCCAAAATCTGTGTTTTAGATTTTCCTTCCAGTTTCCTTGCCAGTTTCGCCGGCATTGCCTCCATCTTTGACTTAAACTTAGTAAGCATGTCCGTGACGACTCGTTCCACATCTTCACTTTTATGCAAATGTCCTTTTAGCACCTGCAGTTTCAGATCAGTGATCTGCCTCTTGAGCTTCTCGTGCTTTGCTTTCTCATCTTCCCACGACAATGGACCCTCATTCTTCTCCGTTTCTGCAGAAGTCGTCTTGCTGATCTTTAATGTCAAAATGTAATTTTTCACAGAAGCTACCAGCAGATACTTTCCGTGAGAGTTCCTTTTTAGAACTCCCTCTTCCGCAAGGTATCGAACCATCCGATCACCAACTCCAAGAATCTCTCCCATGCGCTGAGCGGATACCGTAACAGCATACATGTCATCTGCATTCTTTGTTTCTGCCATCAGATCACCTCCCCTTCCACTATTCGGAAATGGCAATTTCGTTTTAAAAAAATAAAAAACTGGCTCTCTTTTGGGCCTCATCGACCCTCAACCCGCCCTAAAACTCCCACAGAACCTACCCCCGCCGGCGCTGGCTTTTCTGAATTTCTCAAAATGCTCCGGCGCTCCAACACGTTCATCAGAATTCTGCTGAAACACTCATTTGAATTTGACAAACTGTAGTATTGTGTTAGATTCGCCTGACATGAGTTTCTTCTAATTAGTGCGCCGAAAAAAACTCTCTCGAATCTTACAACGGCGCAATATGTCAGATTGAAGCGCATAACGCTCTATGATATCCATCTTTTCATCTGCGTGGGTGCACTATCGCCCAAAGCTCAAATTGTTGATTGCTGTGTCAAGCGTATCCTGTGTAACACCAATGTATCGAAGGGTGTACTCCTGAGTGGCATGATTCAATATCTTCTGTATCGCAACGATGTCATGTGTCTGCTGATACATATGATAGCCAAACGTTTTGCGCATGGTGTGGGTGCCGATCTTTTGGACACCAAACTTCTCACCGGCAGCCTGCAGGATTGCCCATGCCTGTTGCCTGGTGATGGGTTTGTTGCGATCCTTCCGTGATTTGATCAGGTACTCATAATCATGCATTACCTCTACATACTTGTCCAGATCTTTCTTCAACGCTTTGTTGACCGGGAATCTCCTTTCTTTCCCGGTTTTCTTTTCACGGATCATGATGCGGTCATGGTTTCTGACATCTCTTACTCGAAGCTTTAATATATCTGATATACGCAGTCCCGAATAAATGCCGATCATGAACATAATGTAATTGCGTTCACTCTTCTCCCGAAGATAGTCCGCAATATCATTGACCGTACCAATGTCACGAATTGGTTCAACAGTGTTCATTTCTTTCCTCCTTTATACCCCCAGGAGGAACGCCCCCGGGGGAAACTGTGAGAAAAAGCCGCAAATAAAATAAGCCGCAGGTCCGATGTGTTACTATCCAACCTGCGACTTTATATTTTAATTGCAGTGTAAAAATAATAACATAGTTAAACAG
>ERZ1026862.567-NODE-567-length-24592-cov-56.811754_pt1 | contig 24592 bp, 17 predicted proteins | sample MGYA00380161_ERZ1026862 | MGnify/ENA primary metagenome ERZ1026862 (study PRJEB33269, sample SAMEA4719797) | human gut metagenome | biome: human-associated habitat; feature: organic feature; material: feces | place: Cameroon | collected 2013-10 ... | reverse complement strand
CAAAGATCGATATTTGCCCTTTTCGGGCCTATCAGAGAAGCTTTCGGCTCTTTCATGGCAATTTCTCGAAAGATATTCACCAGCGGAGCCAATTGCTATGTTTCACTCAGAATGACCACACTGGTCATGCTGGATTCAAAATATGCCCCTTTTTAAAGTGGGCTCAGTTATTAATGGTAAGAAATATATTAAGTAAGAACGATTATAATCATGAATAAAAAAGTATATTTACAGCCACAGATAAAATGTGCCCCGTTACTGATGGAAAGTTTGTTGGCAAGTTTGTCGCATAATCAAGTTATTGACAATACTGGTGGTAATACTTCTATTGAAGACGGAAAACCTGACACAGATACTGCCAAGGAGCACTGGGGTAGTATTGACTCTTGGGACTCCTGGGAATACCCCCCCAAAAAAATCCCTCTATAAATAATTAATCGCCCTGAAAAGGCTGAGCATTCATCGCTATTTAGAAATGAAATGCTTGAGCCTTTTCAGGGCGATTTCTTTTATTCTCCTTTGATTTCCCAATCCTCAATATTACCCTTCGAAGAATCCAAGTTGATACCTACTTTCACAATCGGCTTGTCACAAGGTTTTCTCATGATATATAAGCAGATAAACACTTGATTTTGGAAAAAAATACTGTAATTTCAACTTTTTTATCAAACAAGCATTTTATTCAAAAAAAAATATGTAAGTTTGCACTTAGAAATAATGATGAGTAATTATGGTAGAGACAAACGATAGAAAATTGCCTGTAGGCATCCAGTCTTTTGAAGAAATTAGAAAAGGCGAATACCTTTATGTTGATAAGACTGATATCATCTGGCAACTTGCCAATAGAGGGAAAAAGTATAATTACCTGAGTCGCCCGCGCCGCTTTGGTAAGTCTGTGCTTGTCGATACACTTGAAGCCTATTTCATGGGAAAGAAGGAACTCTTTGGGGGCTTGAAAATCATGGAGTTGGAGACAGAATGGGTGAAGCGACCTGTTATCAGACTCGACATGAGTCAGGCTGGTGCAGAGCCAAAAAGTGTAAGAAGCTATTTGGATGATGCTTTCCATACTTTTGAAACGGAGTATGGAATAGTTGTACGTCCAGATAGTTCACTTGCTGTAAGATTTAAGAACATCATAGAAACTGCTTGTAAAACAGGCCAGCAAGTAGCAATTCTTATCGATGAATACGATTCTCCATTGCAGCATTCTTGGAAGACTCCTGAGCACGAGGCGTGCACAAGTGTCTATAGAGAAGTGTTTGCCGTCTTGAAAGCACAGGACAAATACGAGAAGTTTGTCTTCATTACGGGTGTCACTAAGTTTACACAGATTTCCCTTTTCTCTGTGCTCAACAACTTGAGTAACATCAGCTTTAATCCTGAATATGCAGCTCTCTGCGGTATTACCAAAGAAGAAGCTCTCCGTGATTTTAAGCCTGAAATTAGTAAATTGGCAGCTAAAAAAGAATGGACTTTTGAAGAAACCGTAACACAGTTGACAACTTACTATGACGGTTATCATTTCAGTCATGAAAACATGGTAGATGTATTCAATCCATTCAGTCTCATCAATGCCCTCTCTGATTCTGATTTAAAGAACTATTGGGCTTCTTCCGGGGCGACCTCGCTGCTACCTAAGTTTGTGGACAATATAGAAATTAGAATGAAAGATTTTGAGAATTGTCCTATAGACAATGATACATTAGAGACTTCTGATGTGACAGGTGGTGGAGCAGAACTGTTCCTCTATCAGTCTGGTTATCTCACAATAAAAGGATATATGGAAGGGATTTATTTGTTAGGCATCCCAAACAATGAAGTTCGTAAGGCTCTCTTAATGCTATCGGATGCAGGGTGGAAGTAGAAAAAATGATTGCTACAGGCAGAATCGATATGGTGGTAGAAACTACTGGTTTTGTGTATGTTCTGGAACTGAAATTAAGCAATAATGGCGGTGTAGATGCTGCAACAGAACAGATAAAAGCCAAGCTATATACAGAACCTTTCAAGGCAGACAAGCGCAAAGTGATTGCACTTGCCATAGAACTGGATGATTTGGGAAAAGGATTGATTGGAGAAGGGTGGCTGAGTGAAAATGTTTTCTGCTGAAAAATAAAAATAGATATATAGATATTAAATAGACAGGTCAATGGGAACTTTCCGATCTATAGATGAACTGATCAGAACGCTTGAGCGAGAAAAGATTTTGCTGAAGGAAATGTTTGCGAAGCGACATTCCCTTCAGTTTCGCTATGACTATGCTCTGGAAATGACAGAATACAAGGAGGAACGAATCCGATTCCTGATAGAGAATGGGGTGATTCGTGATACGGGCGACTGTCTGGAGATGGAGGACGTGTATCAGAAATTCTTTGAGGATGTACTGGAAGTGAATGAGGAAATCAATGTTTCTTCGGTACGTGATTATATCTCTGTCTTGAAGGAGAATATCGACTATTATCTCAAGGAAAATAATGAAACTCGCAAATATAAGTATCTCAAGGAAGTGCGCCGATGTCTGAAGACGATAGCTTTGGCCACCGTTCGCAATGTCTTGGACCTGAAGCGTAATATGGATAATACTTATAAGAATGAGCCTAATTACGAAATCAAGAAATCGAAACTCCAGCGACTGGGCGAGAAAATGAAGAACATATCACAACTCATCACCGAGAGTGAACGGGTGATAGATACCGAACATGTATTCTTCTCTATGGCGATGGATGTGCAGATGAAAAACGTAGTGAATGATGTGCGTTTGCAACTCAACGAGTCTTATCACAATCTCCTGGAGATAGAACGCCAAATCATCCAATACCTCAATATGATAGATTATCAGAATCGCATCTTCGAAAAGGTGAAGAAACTGAAATATCTGAAAGATCAGTTTAGGTGGGAGGAAGCCACGGATGTAAGACAGGTCGTTGCTGGTCGAAATGCTGTCTGGATGGAACCGCAACCTAAGTATTACATCAAGTTGTCGATAGAAAATCTTCGTACATCCGATGAGGCTTTGCAATGTATCAATATTCTTTCTGAAAAGCTAAAAAAGAGAAAGGGACGACGGCTGGATCATCTTGCAGAACCTATCCCGGATGATTATCTTAAAGGTAACAAACAGAAGTTGGAGGCTGTGAATCTGCAGGAAATCTATAATGCCTTTTCGGCATCGAGTACCCATCTCTTTGCCTTCGTGATGAATTATCAATATGATAAAAAACAAAGCAGGGAGGATAAACTTGTATATTTCTGCCAGATAGCTTCGCAATATGTGGATAAGTTGAAATTTACAGGCAATTATGCAGAGGCTGACGGAGTGGAATATCCTGTGATACTTCCGAGATAAAAATACGATTCTTTCTACGATAAAAGAAGACAGAACAATGAATAAATTGAACTATACAGAAGAAATCTTTAATATTCTGAGCAGAGGCGGATTTATTTCCAACAATAGTGTTCAGACGAAAATTAAGCGATATTATGATGCCATAGAGGAGCAACAGACTGAATATGATGAATATTACAATGGTATCGGTTTTCATCTGGAAGCGGGTGATGGTTATTTCTTTTTCACTCGCAAGGAAACGAAGGTGGATTTGCAGCGCAAGTTGGAAGCGGTGAGCAAGTGGATAGATTATCTCACCTTTCTGAAGACTTATAATTCTGCCTTCGGATCAGGTTTGGTATTCTCTGCGGCAGATATCGTGGTGAGAATCAATTGCGATATGGAACTGAAGGAATTGGCAGGAAAACTCTTCAGCGAGAAAAAATCGTATGATGAGATAGTGGAGAAATTGATCAGTGAATTGGAACGAATGGGATTCATTGAGCAGCAGGATGAAGTGGAGAAAACCTGGAAGGTATTGGCTTCATTCCATTATATCGAGGAGTTGATAGATTGCATATCTATTACCGATGATACTGAAGAAAAAGAAGAGGAGGAACAGCCATGAGATATCTGAATAAAATCATATTTCTGAATAGTGCCCATATCCCATATGCTGAGGTGAAACTCGATGGAAATGTTCATTTCATCGGCACCCAGGGTGTGGGTAAGAGTACCTTGCTCCGTGCGCTGCTGTTCTTCTATAATGCAGATAAGTTGCGCTTGGGCATTCCGAAGGAGAAAAAATCGTTTGATGCCTTTTATTTTCCTTATCCCAATTCATACATCGTTTATGAGGTGATGCGTGAGAATGGGGCTTATTGTGTTCTTGCCTTGAAGAATCAGGGACGAGTGATGTTCCGTTTCATCGATGCCCCGTTTGATAGCAAATGGTTTATCGATGAGCATAAACAGGTGTATGGCGAGTGGAACCAGATACGTGAGCAGGTGGGTAAGAAACATGATATATCTTCGCTCGTAAGCAGTTATGAGATGTATCGTGACATCATCTTCGGCAACAATCGTCGCCTGGAACTTCAGCCTTTTCGCAAGTATGCCATTGTAGAGAGTGCCAAGTATCAGAATATCCCTCGCACTATCCAGAATGTCTTCCTCAATACCAAATTGGATGCCGATTTCATCAAGAATACCATTATCCGCTCGATGAGTGATGAGGATAACTGCATTGATCTCAACTTTTATCGTGAACAGATTAAGGAGTTTGAACAGGAATATAAGGATGTAAGTCTTTGGACAAAGAAGGAGAAGAATGGCGAGGTGCTGGTTCGCAGAATGGCTGATAAGGTGATAGATGCTTATCGCACCTTGCTGAATAATCGGCGAAGGATTAGTGAGGGACGTAAGGAACTCAATTATGCAGAGCGTGTGGCACAGGAACTCCTGCCGCAATATCGTCTTGATATTCAAGAAAGTGAAGCGGAGTGTAATCGGGTTAATCGCCTGATAAGTGAGGAACAGGAAAAATATGGAAAGGAGCGTGATAAACTCTCTCGTGAATTGGGAGTGCTTGATGATAAACTGAAGACAACCGCCGCCAAACGCAAGTATTATGAGGAAATTCATATAGAAGATATCTTGCAGCGAGTAGAGCAGGAAACCATCATAGAAGAAGGGCGTAAGCGGCAGCTCGCAATGAAAGCGGAACTGGAGAAATCTTATCAGAATGTGGTGGATAAGTATAAGGCTCTGCTCGAACAGCTCGATATGGATTTGCGTGCCTTCAGAAACAACAAGGCCACTTTGCTCAATGAGCATCAGGCTGCCTTGGTGACCCAGAAGGAAACGCTATTGCAAGAATTGAGAAAGGCTGAAATGGAAACCCGTGAGGTGTTCAGGGAAAAAACTTCGTCTGTGGATGAGATGATTGCGCAACTGGTGCATGATGAAACTGCCTTGAAGATACAGAAGGCGAAGGTGGTTCACGAGAATCCTTTTGCCCGGGAGATGGAGACAAACGAAAAGGAGTTTGCCGAATTTACTGCCAGAAGATTTCAGGTAGAAACCGAGATGAAGGAAGTGGAACTGCGCATTGAAAACTTGCGTCAGGAAGCTCAGAAGGAATTGGAAATAGCTGATCTGAAATATCAGGCATCGCTCGCTGCTCCCAAAAAGCAGAAAGCGGAGGTGGATGATGAAATCAGAAAACTCCAGAGTCTCCTGGAAAAGAGCAAGGGGTCGTTTTCCGAATGGCTCGATCAAAACAGGAAGGGATGGCAGGAGAATATTGGAAAAGTGGTGGATGAAGAAACGATACTATATAATAATGTATTGAATCCGCAATTGGTTGCTGATTCATCAGCATTGTCATCATCTTCATCATCGGCTTCTCTCTATGGCGTAAATATCAATCTGACTGCCGTAGAGCGAAAATTCAGAACTCCCAAGGAATTGAAGGAGCAACTCGCTGAAAAGGAACAGCTTCGTGCTGACATCATCAAACAGCTGAATGATTTGCTGAACCAGCATGAGGAGAATCATAAAACCTTGAAGGGAAAATATCTGCTTCAGATAAGAAAGCTGAATGAATCGCTTCATGCTAAAAAGGCTGAAATGCAACTGCTGCCTCAGACGGAAAAGAAGCTCAAAACGCAAGCGCTGGAGTTGGAAAAACGTTTGGAAAAATGGCGCAGCCAACAGCTGGCTGAATTGGAAGATAAGCAGAATGCACTGGTTGCCGATAAGGTGAAAAAGGAAGAACTGAAGCAACAGCTGGAGACGGTTTTGCAGCGCAAGTTGAAAGCACATCAGGTGGAATACAACTGGCAGGTTAAGGTGGAGACTCAGAAATATGAAGTCTTTGCCAACGATATTCATGCGCAGATAGAAGAGAAGCAGAACCAGGTGGATGCTCGCAAGCAGGAACTCCTGAAAACCCAGCGCGATGAACTGCATGGTAAGGGTATGGATACCCAGACTTTGGATGCTTACAACAAGCGCATAGCAGAACTGGATGCTGAGTTGACATATATCAGAAAGAATCGTGATGTGGTGGCGGTTTACAGGAATGAAAAGATAGAACTTTTTGACCAAGAACCTGCCGTAAGACAGAATCGAAAAAACAAGGCTGAGGCTAAGACTATGCTCGAGGATAAATTCAGGCAGCGCAGTGAACGCCTTCAATTGCAATTGTCTGAGGCACAGAGTCAACTGACTAAGCAGCAGACTGCTTTGAAAAAGCTGGATGCAGGATTGAATGCAGTGAGGAGTTTTAGACGTGACGAAACCTTGTGCCCATTGGAAAGTAATGAAATAGAGGAGAAGATCACTACCAAGGATTGTCTGACTATCGTGGAAGAATTGAAGCGCCAAATCTATGAGGATGGTCGTTCGCTCGACAACTTCAAGAAGCAATCTCAGCAATTCTTAGGTATGTTCTCTGCTCACAATACCTTCCACTTCAATGTAAGTCCGGTAACGGAAGAGGAGTTCATCGCTTTCGCATCCAATCTCTGCGAGTTTGTGGAGAATGATAAAATCTCGGAATATCAGAAGCGCATCAGTGGAAGATATACCGATATCATCTTCCGAATCTCCAAGGAAGTGGGCGATCTGACCCGTCGGGAAGGCGATATCGGCAAGACCATCAACGATATCAACCACGATTTCGAGGAGCGGAATTTCGCAGGTGTTATCAGGGAAATCGCCTTGCGCCCATTGAAGACCAACGACCAGTTGATGCTTCTCCTCTTGCGTATCAGAGACTTTGCAGAAGAAAATCAATTCAATATGGGAGAGATGGATCTCTTTGCCACTGAGTCACGACAGGATGTGAATGCCAAGGCGGTGAAATATCTGCTTGCCTTTATGAAGGGACTTCTGGATGAGCCTAACCGCAAGCAGTTGCAGGTGGCTGACACCTTCAAGTTGGAGTTCCGCATCAAGGAAAATGATAATGATACGGGATGGGTAGAGAAGATAGCGAACGTGGGCTCTGATGGCACAGACATTTTGGTAAAGGCGATGGTTAATATCATGCTCATCAACGTGTTTAAGGAGAAGGCATCGAAGAAATCGGGCGATTTCAAGATTCATTGCATGATGGACGAGATAGGCAAGTTGCATCCTAACAATGTGAAGGGAATCCTCGATTTTGCCAATCGCCGCAACATCCTGCTGGTGAACAGTTCGCCAACTACCTATAATGTGGAGGATTATAAATATACCTATCTGCTCAGCAAAGACAATAGGGCAAATACTAAGGTTACTCAATTGATTAAGAGATTATAATTGATATACTTGATGATATGGAAAGGTTAGGATTGGGCGATGCCCGACAGATATTAGCGATGTTGAAGGGTGAGGAGATTGCTTCGTCGAAGCTGTCTCCTCGCATGACGGCTTTGCTGAGGCAGGAAGGATTGTTGATGTTAAAGAGCAATGGGAGTAGATGCAAATATCGTATTGTCGAGGCCATGCGAGAGAGTTGCCGTACCCTGTTATCGCAGGAGTTTGGCTTGAAATGTTCTTTAGAAGAATGGATTTCTGCTTCTTCCTCTATGCAGACGAGGGCAGATATGGTTAGGATGGTAGGTGATTCAAAGGCTAAGAAGGTGAATACATTTCGTGGCTTTCTGGTAGATTGCTATGTTCGGATAGATGCTATGCTGAATGGAAAGCCATTCAGACTTCAGCCGATGGAGGGCTGCTCTGTTTTCATCAATCAGCCGGATCATTTCGAGATACCGGAAGATGTGATAGTTGTGGGTATGGAAAATGCTGAGAATTTCATGCAGATTCGGTCGCAGCGTTGGCTTTTCGATGCTCTGTTTCCTGGTAAGCAACTCTTGTTTGTCTGCCGTTATCCACAGGAAAACCTGGAGAATCTCAGGTCATGGCTTCTCCGCATCTCCAATCGTTACGTTCATTTTGGTGATTTCGATCTGGCAGGAGTTCATATCTATCTTTCAGAAATTTATGCCCATCTGGGTAATCGGTCTTCCTTCCTGTTGCCATCTGATATCGAGGAAAGATTGGCCGAAGGCAATGCTGCGCTTTACAATCAGCAATATGCTAAATTCAAGAATATGGCAGTAACGGATGTCCGCCTTCAGCCGTTGGTCAATATGATTCATCATTATCGCAGGGGATATGAGCAGGAGGGGTATATAAGATGATAGGGATATGATTCCTGATGGAGATTATTTCTGATAATAATTATAGGAAATATTCTCCTCTTTCCACTTATCCTTTGTTGCATGCCGATGGAGCCGCCATGCCGGCACGCAGCATCATTTCCACCTTCTCCGGCTCTACAGGCATGTCTGTATAGCTTCTTACCGATGTACGGCTCATGATATTTTCAAAAATCTGATTCTTTTCCATCATTGTTTTTCTATGTGAGTCTTATTTTTTAGTCGAATCATAGCATTCCATAAGCCAGTCGAGCACATATTCTTGCTTGATTCCATCATGAAACTGGACGGGGTCGTTGTCCAGGGTGAGCAGATATTTTGGAAAATTGTCGGAGATGGACTTCAGAGGTGCCAATTCTCTCTGCATCGTGGTCTCATCCCTTACGCTGAGCGATACCTGGTAGTATTCCTTGTGTTCACCAATGATTACCACGAAGTCTATCTCTGCATCACCGGCTTTGCCTACATAGATTTCTCCGCCTCGTCGTGCTAGTTCCAGATACACGATGTTCTCCAGTACGTGCCCCAAGTCGCCACCTTTGGTGCCATTGATGACTTGGCGCAGACCTACGTCGGCAAGATAAAGTTTCTGTCCAGTCTTCAATAGCTGCTTACCCTTGGCATCATATCTCTGCACTGGGTAGAAGATATAGCTGTCGGTGAGGGCAGAGACGTAGTTTTCTATCGTATGAGATGTAGTCTTTCTGCCCAGCGAGGTCATGGTGTCACTGATGCGCTTGATTACGGATATGTTGCCTATATTGTCAGCAAGGAATCTTACCACACTTTGCAACATCATCACATCGGTTATCTTCTTGCGGCTCACCACATCTTTCAGTACGATGGTGTTGTAGAGACCTGACAGGTATTCACGCACCATCTCTCGGTCTTGGCTGATTTGGGGAATGTATGGGAAGGAACCCAGTTCGATGTATTGGCGATAGGCGAGCTCTCGGGAAGTATGGGCAGGCTGCGTCTGCATGAATTCTCGGAAGGAGAAAGGGAAGAGCTTGATTTCGATGTATCTTCCGGTGAGCAGGGTGGCTATTTCGCCAGAGAGCAGGTAGGCATTGCTGCCAGTAACGTAAATGTCTACGTTGTCTAGCAGGAACAGGCTGTCTATCACTTTCTGGAAATTTTCCACCATCTGTATCTCGTCAAAGAAGAGATAGTTCATCTTGTCTGGGCACAGGTTCTGCTTTACGTGCGCGTACAAAATTTTATAGTCGAGGAACGGTTCGTTGTCGAGATCCTCGAAGTTGAGGTTCTGTACTTGTTCTTCGGATACTCCGTCCGAGAGAAGTTTCTCCCTAAACATTCTCAGCAGCGATGACTTGCCACAGCGTCGTATGCCTGTTACTACCTTGATGGCCTTCTTATCTCTCCATTTCTCCAGGAGATTCATATATTCTTTGCGCTCTATCATATTCTCTTTATGTTCTATTTATTCACTTTGCTATTCATTTTGCATTCTATCTTGATTGCTAAAAATGAAATGCGCTGCAAATATACGAAACTTTTTCGAGAAATTTGCAATACACTGCAAATTTCTTGTGCTTCTGAGTGAGATTTGCAGTGTATTGCAATTTTCTTTCTGTAGAACTGATAACACTTTCTGTAATCTGTATATCCGAGAATTTGTATTTATTTGGTTTTATTGCCCGATACATCCTATAGTTTTTATCGCCCGAAACATCCTATAGTATGCGTATATATAAACCGATGTTGTGGTTATCATACTGATGAGATTCATGCAGGTGAGGGCTGCCTGCTGGGTGTTACCTGCCAGATAAAACACTGCAACAGGGAGTATATTTGAGCATATCAGCCATGCGATGAAAACCAGGACAAGGGCTATGCCCAGTTTGCGCATGTTGCCCCTGTGCTTGCTGCACAGATGACAGCCGGCTACCAGGGAGGCGATGACGGAAATCAGGCCCATCGTGCTTTCTGTCCAGGTGAGTATGGAAGCCATTTGGGTAATCTGTCCGTTCTGCATCATCGTTATGAGATGAAGATTGAAGCATTGGCCCAGGATGAATGAGAGCACATAGTAAAGTACTATCAACTCGCTGCAGCGCCGTAGCAATTTTACGCCTGCCGGTAGCGTGCAGCGGTCTATACCGATAAAAACTCTTAAAAATCATAACGTGTTTTCTTGAAAATCTGTATTTGTTGCTATCTTTGCACGGTATATACTAATAACGTTACGTGGATAAATACTAATAGCGCTACATGGGTATATACTAATTTGAAATATAGGTTTAATCATACAATGAATAATATGAAGAAGATATTTTTAGGATTGGCAGCTGCACTGATGTTGACTGCCTGCAATGAGAACAGACAGCCGGAGACAGCAGCAACTGTTGACTCTGCAAGTGTGGTAACCGACTTGATGATGAGTCGCAGAAGCATCCGTGCTTACAAGGATTCCGTCATCAGCCGCGATACCCTGAACGAGATTCTGAAATGCGGCATCCATGCGCCAAACGGGCAGAACCTGCAGTCGTACGAAATCAGAGTGATAGATTCTCCTGCCCTCATCGATTCGATAACCCAAGCCGTGGTAAAGGATAATCCTAAGATAGCAGAGCGCAAGGGCTTCAAGAACATCTTCGTGAATGCTCCATGCGTGGTTTGCATCGCCTACGATACTACTTATGATATGGCGCAGATTGATTGCGGTTTGCTTGGCGAGAACATCATTCTTGCAGCATGGTCAAGGGGCATCGGTTCCTGCTGCCTGGGCAGTTCAGCCCGTTGGATACTGGATTCGCCATCAGCCAAGCCTTACCTCGACCGCATGGCATTCTCCAAGAATTACAAGCTGCTCTACTGCATCGCCTTAGGTTATCCTGATGAATCGCCAGAGGCAAAGCCAAGACGCCAGGACATGATTAAGTTCATGGATTAAGACAAATGAAGTTTGATGTCCTGTTTCAGGATATCAACGTTTCCCTCCATGACACAACAAAAAAAGCATGGCGCAAATCGCTGCGCCATGCCCTAATAAAGAAAACCTTATAGTCAAAATAGAAATTAGCAATTCTTATGCTTATAATAGAATTTGTCCAATACTTATTTTAGTACTTTGTGTTCTGTGGATCGAAGTTGGTCCAGCCGCTCATCCAGTTGTTGCTGCCATCGAAGGCACCAATGTAAGTTACTGCGTCGAAACCAGTCCAACCTGCGAAACTTGCAGCACCGAGCAATGGGCTGCCTGCGATAGGAGTATATCCATCAGCACCTACCAGTGAAGTCCAGCTGTCGAAGTACTTGTTGCTTGGCTCAGAGAAGAAGAAAGTGTTGCTGTATGACTTCTGATTCTTGTCGATGTCCTTCTTCTGGGCTGCATCGTAGAGATAATCCTCATACTTCTTGTTGGCATCAGTACCAATGGCATCCATACCTGCGAAGTATATATTCTGGAGTTTGAACTTCTTGTCCTTTGAATTCTGAACAGTTTCACCCTTCTCACCATCGATGATCAGTCCGATAGGCCAACCTAAGGCTACAGAGTTGATGCAGCTGAGGTTGGAAGAACGGCGGATCTGCATCGCAGCCTGGAACTTGCCGAGAGCAGAACCGTTGTTTGGATTGTATGCACCGGCAGTGATATAATCTGTGGTATTCTGGAACTGGCTATCCAAAACCTTAGGACCTACGAAGGTGATATTGGAGAAAGTGGCTGTGGTACGAGGATTTCCTGTTGCACCATCAGCGCAGTTATCGCTCTCGAAACCATTGCTCTGAGAGGTATCGGCTATCTTGCTGTCACGCAGAGAAAGACCGTACTGCACCTTTCCTGAGAAACCATTGTCTGTATCGAAATCATCATCCCAACCCTTGTAGGCTACGAGATACTTGCAGTTCACAGTACCACCAAACCACTCGAAGGAATCATCATTGGAATAAGATACCTGTACGTGGTCGATCTGTGTGCCTGAACCTACAGAACCGAAGGTCAGACCGTTGATTTCCTTATCTTTCTGGAATGGATAACCCGCAAACTCAATGCGTACATAGCTCAATGCTCCTGAGTTGTCGGCATCATCGCTGCCACCATGGTGAGTACGAGGACCACCTTCTATCTGCATATCAGTCTGGTTGTTCTTAGCCTTACCGCAAAGGATGATACCACCCCAGTCGCCAGGCTTTCTGCTGCCGGCAGCCTCTTCAGAAGTGAATACGATAGGCTCTGTGGCAGTACCTTTGGCGATGAGTTTACCGCCACGCTCTGCGATGAGTGCAGCCTTGGTCTGCTTGTCGCCCTTGATGATAGTTCCCGGTTCGATGGTAAGCTCAGCGCCATCTGCGATATATACCCATCCCTTGAGGAGATAAGTGCCTTTCTTCAAAGTCTGCTTGCCTGTGAAGACGAACTCCTGGTCGCCGTTGCCAATCTGTGTACCATTGGCGTTTTCCTTGTCATCTGTTCCGAAGAGAATGTGGTCGCAAGCCTTCAAGCCGCCATTGGTTGTCCACTTGTAAACTACTTCTGGTCCTGGATTTGGAGAAGGAGTTGGATCGTCATTGTCACTGCTGCAACTGCTCAACATGGCAGATGCTGCGAGGATGCCCATGCATCCATAAAAATACATCTTGTTCATCATTGTTTCTTGTATTTATTAAACAAACATCTAATTCATTTATTTATTAGTAAATCTCATTCATTATTTATGAGTCGGATAACCGAAAATCTCATTTATGATCGATTAAAGACTGCTTTTTTAGAATTTATATATCGCCTGCAAACCGATGTTTCTGCCCGGCTTGTAGCATCTTGCTATTTCTTCTACTTCCTTCTTGCTTCCGTCGCTATACGTTACATCAGCAAACTGCTTGTAATATATCTTTTCTGCAAGAAGATCTCTTACATTGAGCTTCAGCTCCAGATGGTCTCCGAATTTCTTTGCCAGCGAGAAGTCGATGGTGTTGCGAGGCATCTCGTAGCTGTGAGGCACTCGGGAATTGGAGTCATCGCCTGTGCTTCCTTCGCTTCTGCCCACACCGATGATTCGCTTGCCTATGCGGTTGTAGAGCAGGGCGATATCCATCTTCAATGGCTCGTTCTTATAGAAGATGCCGGTGTTGATAAGGTATGGCGACTGACCCTGCATCGGTCTGTTTTCCTCTTTCGAACCCTTCTCAAACTGCACCTTGCTCTTGATGAGGGCACCATTAAACGACCAGCTGAAATCCTTCAATCCTATGAAACCGAGATTCTTTCTGATATCCAGCTCCACACCGTAGTTGTTGGCACTCTTCGCATTCTTGTAGGAATAAATCAAGTCTGTGCCACCTGCCACCGTGTAGGTCCACTCGATAGGAGAATCGAAGTGCTTGTAGAAGACTGCCAGCGAAATGAGCTCTCCACGGGATGGATACCACTCATATCGCAGGTCGAGGTTATCGACATAACAGTTCTTCAACTCAGTGTTTCCCTGCACATTGCTGGCAAGGTCGAAGTCGTAATACACCGACGACGATACTTCACGGAATTCCGGTCGGTTAATACTGCGGCCATACGACAGTCGCACCTGGTGCTGGTCGCTGATCTTATATGTTGTATTGAGAGATGGAAAAACATCATCGGTCTTGTAATGACGGCTCGATTCACTCTTCTCGTAGTCACGGGAATTGGAGATGAGTTCCATATCATTATGCTCGAAGCGGACACCGGCGTGGATGCCGAGTTTGCCAAAGGGGAGAGACATCGCCAGGTATCCGGCGCCTAAGGTGTTGTGTCCGCGGTAGTTATTGCGCATCTGCTTTTCCTCCAGAAGATACAGCTTGTCGTAACCCATGTTTGCCTCGTTGGAGAGCAGGGTAGGGATGTCGCTGTGGCGGAAATCGGATGGCATGTTGTTAGCTGAAACATTCCAGTTGTAGATGAAGTTGCGGGTCTGGTATTCTCGGCTGCGATACTCCCCATAGGCACCCACTTGCAAGTCTGGCTCAAAGTTGCCAAACTTGAAGTGGTGCTTGTCATTTACACCAAGTGAGAGAATGTGTTCGTCGAGCTGAGTCCACTCGCGGGATATGTCGTTGCCGGTGCTCAGGGCATAAACGCCCGATTCAAGAGCATCGTCGATGAGGTATCTACGACGGTCAGGCAAATGACGGTTGGCATACGCATACCCGATGCTCCAGTCAAGGGCGTCGCTAGTGAAGGTGTGCTTGCCGGTAAGCTGACCGTTATATGTAGTTCGACTGCGGTAGTAATACTCTGCGCTTCGCTCCAGGTTCGACTGGGCGCTCACGCCATCACGCCAGGTATATCGGCTGGTAGCCAACTGGTTGAAGATGTTCTTGAGCTGATACTTGTGGTTGCCGTCCTTGGAAAGGAAGGTGAAGTTGAGCATTGCTCCGAGTCTCACGTTATTATTATACTGGTCGTCAACAGAGTGACGAAGATAGTTCGGCTTGTCGTTTGCCGCATCATAGATGCCATAGAGGTTGTTCTCCATGTTCTCGTAGGTGCGGTATTCGTTGGTATAGTTCAAGGCAGCGAGCATGCCGAGTGTTCTTCCGCCGAGCATCCAGCGCTGGTTCAGACTGGCCGCTAACTTCAAGTCGCCCAAGGGCTTCCTGTTCTTCACGAGCCAATCGTTGTTAAGTCCGTTTCCCAGAAGCGAAGTAGCATAATCGCCCACAGGTTTTCCATTGGCATCGAACTGAGGATTGAGCTGGGCATTGATGCCACCGTTCAGATTTCTCATTCCGCTGTCGAATCCGAGGAAATCTGTTCCCGAACCTTTCGAGTAAGAAAAATCCTGAAAGGCAGAAGATGTATTCCAGTTTCCTCCCACGGCGATATTGAAACTGTTCTCAGCCGGAATCTCCTTGGTGTTGACGATGATGAAACCGCCCGAGTAGTCGGCAGGATATTCTGCAGTAGGAGATTTCACGATGGTGAGGTTGTCAATCTGTGAACTTGGGATGATGTCGAAGGAGAATGCCCTGGAGTCGGCCTCCGAGCTTGGTACAGCTCCTCCGTTCATCCAAACGTTGTTATATCGCTGAGACAATCCTCTTACCATTACGAATTTGTCGTCGATGAGGCTCACACCTGGCACTCGGCGTATCACCTCACCCGCATTCGTATCCTGAGTACGGGATATTTCTTGTGCCGAAACATTGCTCACGATGACGGGACTGTTTTTTGCGACCTGTATCATTGCCGCATCCGTATTTCTTCTTTCTACTGCGGTAACGGTCACTTCTTTCAGTTGCTGTTCATCCGGTTGCAAAGCGATGGTCTGGTTTGCATCCTTCGCCTGAACCCCGTCAATTTTTAGAGTCTTATATCCTACATAATTTATATATAGAGTATATGTCTTGTCTTTCTTCAGTCCATCGAGCTGGAAGTTTCCGTCGATGTCGGTGATTGCCTTCAAATCGGAGGCAGTTTCCTGTTTGCGGTCAGTCTTTCCATTGCTTTCAATAGCTGTGATGACTGCCCCGATGAGTGTCTCCTTCGAGTTCTTATCGATTACGACACCCTTGATTTGTTGCGCCCACGTTGGCAAGCCTGCCGCCGAGAGCAATCCTAATACAATAATTCCCCTTTTTACTTTCATAACCAATATCGTTTGATTTCGGTTGCAAAATTACGGTAGTATTATTACAGGGTGATTGCAATGAGATTGAAAGGCATTGACGAAGCTGCGACAAAGATGTTACGGATGAAAAAGGCTATCTTTTTGATGATATTTGTACGTGGATGGAGTACTTGATTTGTAGGCAGACTGAATGATGTTTTATAAGCGAAAAATTGCATTTGGGCATGATTTTGTCATAAATAATATCTTTTTGCTATCAGAAAACGTAAAAATATAAAAGATTGTTTGGAAATTAGTAGGAATTATTATACCTTTGCATCTAAATACATATTTTATGAAATCTCGTGTAGGATAACATGGCAAGAATAATTAGCGTAGCATGGTATAATACATGATGTCATACAAGCTGTGTTGATGTTGGCATAGTATATATATTAAGGTATATATTGGTGTGTTTTCAAGATTTATGAAAGGTGTATTTTCAAGATTTATGAGAGAAAAAATGTGAGAGAAAAAATAATATAAGAAGAGAAAGATAATATGAGAATGAAGGTTTTATTTGCTTCCCTGTTGCTGGCTGCTTCGGGGCAAGTGCTGGCACAGTCTTCCGGACAGATTGGAGGACAGGTCTTCGATGAGAATGGAGATCCCGTAGTGGGTGCCCAGATTTTGGTAAAAAGTTCTAAGACAGGAACTGTGACCGACATTGACGGTAAGTTCAGTCTGCCAAGTGTAAAACAGGGCGAGGCAATCGTGATCAGTTATCTCGGTATGGACTCCCAGACCGTGAAGGCTGCTCCGGGCATGAAGGTAAACATGCACTCGCAAGACCGCCAGCTCGATGAAGTCATTGTCGTGGCTTATGGTGAGCAGAAGAAATCCTCTTTCACGGGTTCAGCAGGTGTATTGGATGCAGACAAAATAGCCGTGCGTCCTGTAAATAATGTAGCTGATGCCTTGGAAGGTCAGGTTGCTGGTGTGCAGATGTACAAGTCTTCAGGTGATCCTTCTGCCACTCCTTCTTTCTTGATTCGTGGTATCAGTTCTATCAATGCCAACCAGGAGCCATTGATTATTCTGGATGGTGCACCATTCTCTGGTTCATGGAATGATATCAACCCAAACGATGTGGCTTCCATGACCGTATTGAAGGATGCTGCATCCAATGCTCTTTATGGAGCCCGTGGTGCCAATGGCGTCATCATGATTACTACCAAGAATCCGCAGAAGGGCAAAACCGTGGTTACGCTGGATGCCAAGTGGGGCAGTACAAGCCGTGCCACCCAGGATTATGACATGATTTCCGACCCGGGACAATATTATGAGTTGCAGTATGGTGCTGTCTATCGCAATAATATCGCCAATGGCATGACTCCTTATGCTGCTCATGCTGCAGCCAACAAATCTATTATCAGTAGCGACACTTCCAATGGCGGTTTGGGTTATCTCTGTTATGCAGTGCCAGACGGTCAGTATCTCATCGGTGATAATGGCAAGCTGAATCCGAATGCCACCCTTGGCAACCGTGTATATTATAAGGGTAAGGTATATACTGTCACTCCAGACAACTGGTTGGACGAGTCTATGCGTCACACCTTGCGTCAGGAATATAACGTGAGCGTGAATGGTGGTAACGATGCGGCTCAGATGTATGCCTCTCTGGGTTATCTCGATGAGCCAGGTATCGCCTACGGCTCAGGTATCAAGCGCTATACCGCCCATCTCAAGTCAACCTTGAAGGCTAACGAATGGTTGAAAGTGGGTGGCAATGTGAACTATGCACATACCAATACCGACCAGGCTGGTTCGGGCTCTGGCTATAATGTCTTCTATGCAGCGAGCCGTGTAGCTCCGATTTATCCTCTTTATATACGTGATGGCGAGGGCAATATCATGACCGACCAGAATGGTAAGATGTATGACTATGGTGATGGTGCAGTCAACGGACTTGTGCGTAGCGTAGTGGCAAAGCAGATCAACTCGTTGAAGGACGACCAGTTGCAGACCAATAATTCTGTGGCTAATTCCTTCTCTTTGGCTGGTTTTGCCGACATCACTCCTACATTTGTCAAGGGATTGAAGCTGACTCTCAATGGCACGGTGAGCGATTATGAGTATCGCTATACTTCCACATACCAGCCTTTCTATGGTTGGGGCGCAATGTCTTATCCTGAAGGACAGGTGAGCAAGAGCCATAGCCGTACGTATGCAACCAACTTCCAGCAGCTCATCAATTATGCCCATAGCTTCGGTGATCACAATATGACTTTGCTCTTCGGTCATGAGAATTCTACTTCTACAGACGAGGGCGTAAGTGCTACACGTTCTGGTATGTTCTCTTATTTCGACAACCAGGAATTGAGCGGTGCCATCAAGGTTCAGGACGGCAGTTCCAGTCAGTCAAAATATAATACCGAGGGTTATTTCTTCCGTGGCATGTATGATTATGACGGCAAGTATTTTGCCCAGGCTTCCTATCGCTGCGATGCATCTTCCAACTTTGCTCCAGGTCATCGCTGGGGTAGTTTCTATTCCTTCGGTGGTGCTTGGATTCTCACCAAGGAGAAATGGATGGAGAGCAGCAAGGGATGGCTCGACATGTTGAAAGTGAAGGCTTCCTTCGGTCAGCAGGGTAATGATGGTATCGGCAGCAATCTCTACCGCGATCTATATGTGGTGCGCAACAATAATGGCGAGGTGGCTGTAACCGTCAGCTCCAAGGGTAATCCTAACATCACTTGGGAGACCAATACCAATGTCAATGCTGGTGTGGAGTTCGGCATGTTCAATAATCGCCTGACAGGTAGCTTGGAATACTTCTATCGCAAGACCACCGATATGCTCTGCTATGTCTATTATCCTAAGTCATACGGCTATGATGGTATCTATGACAATGTAGGTGATATGGTAAACAAGGGTGTGGAACTTTCCCTCTCTTATGATGCCATCCGTACCAAGGACCTGGTGTGGAACATCAATCTCAATGCCACCCATTATCGCAATAAAATAGTTTCTCTGAATCCAGACAATGTCAACAGTACATTGGATGGTCATGGCGGATATGTGAGTGAATTCTACTTCTATGGTGAGGGACTTCCGATGTACACCTGGCGTATGCCAAAGTATGCAGGTGTGGCAGAGGATGGACAGTCTATGTGGTATGTGACCGACGAACAGGGCAATACTACGACCACCACCACTTATAATGATGCAACAGATTATAACTGTGGCAATCCAACTCCAGATATCTATGGTGGTTTTGGTACCAGTGTGAACTTCAAGGGATTCGACTTGGCGTTCAATTTCTCCTATTCCATCGGTGGTAAGGTGCTCGATGAGGGTTACAGAAATCTGATGGCCAGTCCTACATCCACCAGTCTGGGATACAATTTCCATAAGGATGTGCTCAAGGCATGGTCAGAGGATAATACCTCTTCCAATATACCTCGTCTCCAGTTTGGTGATGACTATTCCAACTCTACTTCCGACCGATTCCTGACCAATGGCAGCTGGTTGAGCCTGAACAACATCAATCTGGGCTATACATTCCCTAAGACGTGGTCGAGCAAGTTGGGCTTCAGCAAGATGCGTGTCTATGCCTCTGCAGATAATGTCTGTCTCTGGACCAAGCGCAAGGGTCTTGATCCTCGAACCAGTTCTGCAGGTTCTCCAGGTACTGAGAACTATTCGTTCACACGTACCATTTCGGCAGGTGTAACACTTCAATTCTAACTCTCAAACAAAAAGGACGATTATGATGAACAAGAAAATAATGAAGATGGCTGTGATGCCATTCATGATATTGGCTGCTTCTTCCTTGATGCAGAGTTGTATAGAGGAAGAGTTTCCTACTGATTATGCTACGGGCGAGCAGATGCAAACTGCCAAGAACCCTGGCAAAATATTGCTCAACGGCTTGAATGCCAAGATGGTGGAGCAGTTTTCTTATAATGGTGCACAGGTGGCATACGACTGGGGGTATCCAAGTCAGATGCTGATACGTGACATCCTGGGTGGCGATGAGCCTGTTAGCAATGTTACCAATGATTATTTGGCATGGATAGCCGACGGCACCTCGCTCAATGTGTTCTCGCTCTATACCTATTCTTATTATTATGACTTGGTGAGCAATGCCAACAACATGGTGGAGAAGTTCGGTTCTGATGATTCCGACCAGAAGGCTTACGCCGGTGCGGCTCGTGCCTACAGAGCATTGGCTTATCTCGATATGACCCGTATGTTTGAGTACAAGACCACGGGCTTCAGCAGCTTGGATGCTCAGGCGGAGAAAAGCAAGGTGGCTGGACTCACCGTGCCTATCGTGACGGAGAAGACAACCGCCAAGGAGTCAAAGAATAATCCTCGTGCTCCATTCTATACCATGTATCGTTTCATCCTGAACGACCTGAAGTTGGCGGAATCTGAGATGAAGGGCTTTGAACGTGCCAACAAGACACAGCCAGATGAGAGCGTGGTCTATGGACTGGAGGCTCGTCTGTGGCTGGAGATGGCTACCCGTTTTGAGAAGAATCCAGAAGACTTGGCTACCCAGCTCGCTCATGAGGAAGATGCTGATGGCTATGCTAAGTTGAATGTGACCACCGCTGATGAGTGCTATGCCAAGGCTGCAGAATATGCACAGAAGGCGATGGCGCTCGATGGCTATGCTCCGCTGAGCAGCGACGAGTGGCACAATGAGAAGACGGGCTTCAATCTTGCTACAGGTGCCTGGATGTGGTCTGCTTCTATGCAGGACAAGGATATGTTGACCTACTATTGGTATTCATGGTTGTGCTGGATGGGTTCCGAGGCTCCTAATCTCACATGGGGTGGTATGGGCACATATCGCTGCATCGACAAGTCTCTCTATGAGAAGATGCCTGATGCCGACTGGCGCAAGACTACATGGGTGGATCCTTCTGATGTGGGAGCCACAGCGGTTCCTTCTAAGTATAAATCCATTCTCAAGTCAGACCAGTGGCAGGATCTCCCAGCCTATGCCGGCATGAAGTTCCGCATGAGCTCTGGCAATCAGACCGATTACAATGTAGCGATGCTTTTCGATATACCTCTGATGCGTGTGGAGGAGATGTACTTCATCCTGGCTGAGGCTAAGGCACACACACAGAACGTGGAGGCAGGCAAGATGGTCTTGACTGATTTCATGAACACCTATCGTTATACCGATGGTTCATACCAGTGTGCTGCTACCGATATGGATGCTTTCATCCAGGAGCTGATGGTGCAGAAGCGCATCGAGTTCTGGGGTGAGGGACTTGTCTATTTCGACCGCAAGCGTCTCGGTATGCGCATCCAGCGTTATTATGAAGGCAGCAATTATCCAGCCTCTGCCCAGCTCAATTCCAAGGAAGGCAAGGTGGCTCCATGGCTCAACTATTACATCTACGACTATGAGCGTGACCAGAATACAGCCGTGGTGCTCAATCCAGACCCAACGAATGCTGCGACCTCTCAGACGGATTATTGATTTCGGATTCATTTATAAAAGGATTTAGATTAGAAATTATGAAAAAGTTCATATATCAGATATTGATGGTGCTGGCTATAGGTGCAGGATTCACAGCCTGTGATAGCGATGACGACTACCAGCCTGGAGCGCCAACCCCTGCCAACAGTATGCAGGTGTATTTCGATGCCGACAATACTGCCGACTATGTTTGTGGTCCTGGCGAACAGCCAGAGATAGAATTGAAGGTATGTCGTGTGAATGACAGTGAGGCTGCCGAGGTGCCTATCATCTGCAAATCGGCAAGTGAGGGACTCACCATCCCGTCATCGGTGAAGTTTGAAGCTGGTCAGAAGACGGCATCTCTCACCATCGGGGTGGGAGAAATGGAGGAGGATAAGAAGTATTCCTTCGACCTTGCCATTGATGAGGCTTACGCTGATCACTATAGCAGTCAGTTCAAGGGTACTTCCCATTTTAGCGGTTATGCATTGCAGGCTTCCTGGAAGACATACGTCAAGGATGCGGACATGACCTGGACCATCAACGGAAACCAGCAGAAGTGGACTGTGGATATCGAGCGTCTGGGTAGCACCAATCGCTATCGCATCAAGGATTTCGTAGGCTCTGGTCTGGACATGGTGTTCCTGGTAGGTGGTGTGGCATCGGGAGCAACTTCCTACAACAAGATTCTGCCATACACCAATTATTACAGTTATAATGACGGAACCGTAGATGGCTATTACCTCTATGATTCCAGCAAGGGTGAGTGGCCTTCATGGATGGTGGGCGACAAGACCGTGTCTCACCTCTGCATCATGAACTCTTACATCGGTTATGGTGATTATTCCTATGTCTCCTTCAAATTGGGTTATTGCGTATTCGCCACTTATTCCACAGACTATACCGATGGAACTTCTGAAGGCTACAACTATATCGAAGTGACGTGGAATCCATAGGAGTGAAATGGGAAATCATGAACAGTATTTCATGAATAGATGATCATAAAAATAACATTAAAATAGCAATAGAATGAAAAAGATATATAGCATATTATTCCTCCTCATTGTCGTTTGCTTGGGCTTCAGCTCATGTAGCGACGATGATGTCGTAAAGACACAGTTGGAGGCTCCCGCTATCTCATCGGATATCACGAAGGCCACCTCGCTGTCTTTCAACTGGCAGCCTGTGGCTGGTGCTACCCAGTATGCATACGAATTGTATGATGCCGATGACAACCGGGTGCTGGGAGATATGACAAGTGGTACCACCCTGATAGCCACTGGTCTGGAACCTACCACCACCTATACCCTGAAGGTATGGGCATACGCAGCATTGACTGGCGATAAGAGTACATCACCTATCGCCACCCTTACCGCTACTACCACCGCCCAGACTCCTTTGGCTAAGCCTGTACCTTCGGCAAGTTCTGCCAACGGCGGTGTAACCATCACCTGGCCTGAGGTGGAGAATGCTACCGGTTATTCTTACCACTATAAGGATGCTGACGGCAAGGAAGTGAGCGGACAGACGGAGACCAACAGTGTGGTTCTTACTGGTCTGGCTATCGGTGAATACACCATCTATATCACGGCTACAAGTTCCGATCCGGAATATGCCGATTCTGAGCCTATTGCACTGAAATTTGAGCGCACCAAGGCTGAGGTATGGCGCCATACGGGAACTTATACATCTGCAGCCCTTGGCAAGTCGTTTACCGCTACCCTCGTTCATTATGATGATGGCAGTTATACTTTGGAGAATCCGTTGGGTGAGGAAGGTTTTAGCATCAACTTCACCGTTCCTGAAGGTTCTACCGAGATTGTTCCTTCCACTACTGCCGACGACTATGGTTATTATTCCATCTATCTGAGCAGCAAATATTATGTGAGCATCTATCCGTCAGGAGGCTATTCCGAGTTTACAGGCGATGAGTATGCTGGTGAGGTTTGGTTCTTCTCATATCTTTATGATTATGATGGCAATCAGATAGGTGATGCTTCTGGTGGCTATGACGACTTCACCTGGAGCGACGGAGATGAAATCCCAGAGGGCTGCAAGGCGGAAGTGCCAGCCATGCTTACTACCACTTGGGGACAGTATGCGCCTTATTGGAATGATACACCAACCAAGGATGGCAAGCAGTGCCTTACGGGTTGTGTGGCTACATCTTTGGCTCAGATCTTGAATTATTACAAGTATCCAGCCCAGCTCTCTGATGGTACGGTGATAGATTGGGACAACATGCTTCCTTCTTATGAGGAAGGCAAATATACCGATGCCCAGGCTGCTGCCGTAGCTCTCCTGATGGCTCGTTGCGGCGAGGTTGTCAATATGCAGTATGGTACGGATGTGAGCACCAGTCAGGTATCTGATATTGAGAACTATGGTTTTGCAAAGAAGTTCGGCTATATCGTGAAATATTACGGTTATCGCGACTATCCTAACCAGCAGGATGCTAAACTCTGGAAGGAAGTTATCTTCAAGGAGTTGAGTGCCGGTCGCCCAGTGCTTTATGGCGGAACATCCTATAAGAATGGAGAAAATAACTATTTCTCTCATTCCTTCGTGATAGATGGTTACAACAGCAAGGGTCTCGTGCATGTGAACTATGGTTTCAATGGAGCCGGTGATGCCTGGGTGCCTATCGATAAGATGCCGCTGAAGACAGGTGGCTGGGATGAGACCTTTGATACCTATCAGACATTGGTTGTCATTCATCGTCCTCAGGATGGTGAAATCAATTATGAGCTTCAGCCGCAGTAATGCAGAATTCTTATAAATTGTAGATATATGAATAATCCCGACAAGCAGCAACATGCTTGTCGGGATTATTGTTGATACATAGCGTTTTACTTCTATTACATGTTTTATGTTCCATGTTTTATGTAATGCAAAGAAACGATTTTTAATGTAATATTTTTCCTTCTAATAACTAAAGATATTTAAATATTTATCCCGATATTTGGAGATAAATAAAGAAATAACTATATTTGCAGCATGATTACGGAATATG
>ERZ1026862.565-NODE-565-length-24686-cov-5.711218_pt1 | contig 24686 bp, 16 predicted proteins | sample MGYA00380161_ERZ1026862 | MGnify/ENA primary metagenome ERZ1026862 (study PRJEB33269, sample SAMEA4719797) | human gut metagenome | biome: human-associated habitat; feature: organic feature; material: feces | place: Cameroon | collected 2013-10 ... | reverse complement strand
TTACGGACTTTCTATGGGAAAGTTACCGAATTTCTAAATGATGACAAAATCACGTGCTTACATAGGCTTGGCGTGATTGTCATAATCGGACTATACAGGCGAGCTGAACAAACCGTTTATTTATGCAATCGAATTGGTTATTTATGCAAAAGTCTAACAGGTGGGGTATATATTTTTTTTTTGCCATACGCAAGAGGGTATGACTCAATGGCATGAACAGTAAAAGCCCCGGAACCGCTCAAACTTGGTTCCGGGGCTTTTTCAGCTTTTATTTATCTTACACATGGTTTTTATTTCACTCCCACCTTTACGGTCTTGCCGTCCTTGGTGCGTATGATGTTGATGCCGCGCTGACGGTTGTTCAGCTTCTGTCCGCTGATGTTGTAGCGTGCAGAAACGTTGGCATCGTCCTCACCATAAACCTTGTTTATACCGGTCGGTATGTCGAACGGAATCTTCAGGAACTGAATCTTACCCTTCTGTGTAGCACTTACCGTAATATCGAACTTCTTCTCGAAGCCCTTCTTGATTGTCAGTCTGCCTTCAGGAGTAAGAGTTACGTTCTGTGCCGTTTCCTCGTCGAGAGCATCGGCAAATGCGTATGAAACGGTAGCCTCTGCATCGTCGAAGTTGAAGAACTTGCTCAGGTCAATCTCGCCGCCTGCTGTCTGTGTGTCAGCCTCGCCTACAACACGGTTGCCGTTGAAGTTGTCAAGACAGAAGTAAGCCGGCGTGTTCAGACCATACTGTCCCTTGTCGGTTCCGTCGAGACGGAAACTGATGCTCTTCACATCGCCCAGCGACCTCAGGTCAACCCACTGCCAAGAGTCGAGGCAGTAGTGGTCAGCCTCCTTCGCCGAACGGTAGTCTGCGAGATAATACTCAACCTCGGCAGTCGTGCCGTCAACCTTTGTTCCCGTAAGGATAACCTTCAGCCAGTCACCCTTCTCGAACTTACGTGCCGTGCCGTTTCCGTTCTTCACGCTTTCAGTAACCCATGCATTGTTCGTGATGTAGAATCCTCGTATGCAGTCGCCTGCCACGCTGTTGTTCTTCACATTGATGATGCCGTTGTCGAAAGCCACTGCGAAGTTCTCCGAGTTGTCGTAGCCGTTGCCCACCGCAGAGTTGTACTGGTCGGTAGTCATCGTCTCGAAGCTTGTAGACGTACGGTTAGAGTATGCAAAGCCAGTCCATGAGCTCCATGCCGGTATATAGCTGTTCTGGAACTCGTAAGAACCGCTCACGAACGAACCGTTGTACTGCGTAGCACCCCATGCTTCGCCAACCGTACCCTTCGTGTCAGGTCCAGCCCAATAACTGTCTCTGTCGAGATACAGGTTCTCGAAAGTTGCCGTCACAGCCTCGCCGGTCACGATAACGCGGCAAGTATCAGAAGCCACCTTGCCGTTGGCATCGGTAACGAGCAGATAGTAGAGGTCACACTCGGATGGAGCATACTCAGATGTAGCCTCACCCAAAGCCTCAAGCGAAGCAGTAGCAATCTCTTCGCGCTTACCATTCAGCCAGGAGATAGCGAATGGAGCCGTACCGTCGGTCACGTTAGCCTTCAGCTCAGCCTTCTGTCCTTCCTCAACGCTTGCCGTTGCCGAAGCGGTAGCCTTCACTTCCGGTATGTACTTAACCACGTCAAACGGAATATTCAGGAACTGCACCTTGCCCTTCTGCGTAGCGCTCACAACCACGTTGAACCTCTTCGTCAGCTGGTTGCTCACCTTCAGCATACCGTTTTCGATAGTCACGTATTCCGCAATGTCCTCTCCGATAGCGTCAGCAAAAGCGTAAGCCACCGTAGCCTCTGCATCATCGAATGTGAACATCTTGCTCAGGTCAAATTCGCCAGCCTTTGTCTGCAGTTCAGCGTCAGCCACGATGCGGTTGCCGTTAACGTTGTCAAGACAGAAGTAAGCCGGAGTGTTCAAGCCGAATGCTCCGCTGTCGCTTCCCGACATGGTGAAGTTGATGCTCGTAACCTCGCCCAGCGACCTCAGATCAACCCACTGCCATGAGTCGAGACAGTAGTGGTCAGCCTCCTTGTCGGCACGGTAGTCAGCGAGATAGTAGTCCACCTTTGTCTCTGTTCCGTCGGCATGGTTACCTGTGAATGTTATCTTCATCCAGTCGCCCTTTGCAAACTTGTGGGCATAGTCATTGTCCTTTGCATAGAGGATGGTATTTACCGCATAAGCATTGCTTGTGACATAAAGACCACGGATGCTGTCGCCCGTCAGCGGACTATTGAGCACCTTTATCTCGCCGCTGTTGAATGCCACGGCGAAGTTCTCGGAGCTGTCATATCCGTTGCCCACAACATTGTTGTACTGGTCAGGGGTAATGAAATTGAAGTCTGTAGCAGTTCTGTTCGAGTAAGCGAAGCCCGACCACGAACCATATTCAACATTGTAGCTGTTGCTGAACTGATATGATCCGCTCACGAACGAGCCTGCCATTTCGTCTCCGTATGCACCCTCCATGACAGTGCCCTTCGTGTCAGGTCCAGCCCAGAAGCTCTCGTTGTCGAGATAGAGATTCTCGAAAGTAGCCGTCACAGCCTCGCCTGTCACAGCCACGCGGCAAGTGTCAGAAGCCTGCTTGCCGTTGGCGTCGGTCACAGTCACGTAGTAGAGGTCACACTCCGTAGGAGCGTATTCAGATACGGCAGTGCCGTAGTCTTCGAGAGTAGCCGTCGCAATCTCATTGCGCTTACCGTTAGTCCATGAGATGCTGAACGGTGCGGTACCCTTGCTCACGGTAGCCTTCAGCTGAGCCTTCAGTCCTGCCGCCACGCTTTCTGTTGCCTCTGCAACAACGTCGGTGTTAGGAATTTCCTTGATTACCTCTCCGCCGGCAACAAACTTGCTTGTGGCGTAAACCGGGCTTGTCGTACCGTTGATGTTGGTGAGTGCAGTATAGATGATATACTCCTTGTCCTTCTCCAGTCCCTCTACGGTCGCTGTGGCAACCTCGTTCTTATGAGCGTTAAGCGCGTTCTCCGATGTTGTCAGTTCCTCGGCGGTAGGAGCCGTTGCTGTAGCCTCCTTAGCAATGAACTGTGCTACGCCCGACTGATTGAAGATAACCTTCACGTCAGCGGAAGTGTCCTTGATGTTGCTGACGGTAGGATATCCTTCAGCCATCTCGGCAGCCTTTGTGCAAGCATCAAATTCGTAAGCTCCGATAGTTGGTGTCGTAGCATTACGCTCAGTGCCGGTGATGTCGGTTGTGACGTAAGCCAAAGGCTGTGCTGTAAGCAGGTATCCCTCGGCGGTAGGCTGTAGTTCGTTTTCTTCGTCAAGGAATTCAACAAGTTCGTTCTGTCCGTCAGTCTCGTTGCTCTTAGCCTTCCAGTCTTCGTATGTGGCAAGTTCAGACTTATCGTAAGCGAATACGCTGCCCGAAGTGTGAGCCACGTTGTGGGCGTAAGTAGCCTTGCCGACACATTCAGCCTTATAGTAACGGTAAGCATAACCGCCGGCTTTGTTCATGAAGATGTTGTTCAACACATTTATGTTCTCTATGCCTTTGTCGTTAAACCACAAAGCGGAAGATTTGGCATTGCCGTTCATGTTCACCGTGTTGTATGCGATGTTCATGTTCTTTGAAGCAGATCCAATCTTTATACCGACGCTCGATGCGTTGTCGCTATTGATAATAACCTCATTGTTGAACACGTTGACAGGAGCGTTGTCCGTTCCAATCACGCTTCGCATAGATATACCGGCAGCCGTATTGCTTACGCTGAGGTTAATCTTGTTGCCGCTGATTTCCACGTTGTTGTCGTCAGCGTATTTGGAATCGATGTCCATTGCCTCGACAGACTTCGTGGTCTTGGTGTTCTCAATACGGTTGTTGCGAACCTTCGCTCCAAGCTCATCGTGCAGGTAGATACCCTTTGCGCCGAAGTCGCGGATAATGTTGTTCTCGATAATTCCGCCAACCTCCTTAGTCTGTACCACCGTACTTGTTCCACCCATGCGCACACCGATGTAACCGCCTTCCAGCAGACAGTTCTTCACCGTGAGGTAGTCGTTGTTCTGGTTTTCAAACTTGCTTCTTACATAGGTATAGACGAGGTTGATGTCATTGGAGTAGTTCGTCTCCATCTTTGCATGGATATAGCATCCGTCTACAGTAAGATGACGGCTTGCGTTCTTCACATGTAGCACGCCGGGATACGTAGTGTCTGTAGTTGTCAGTTCAAGACCGCGCAGAGTCACCCAATCAGCTCCTGCCACAGTAAACACACCATATTCGGCAAACATCTTGTCATCGGAGTATGTCGGCTCGTTGTAGGTGTTGTGGTAAATCTGTACATCGTGGTAGTCGCCGCTTTCACTCTGTATAGTGATGGTGTTAGTGGCAGACGCTCCCGGAATCTCCGGAATTTCAACGTTCTCGTTGTAGATACCGCGCTTGATGTTTATGACGACAGGTCCGTCGATACCATCCTTCAGAGAGTTCACTGCGCCCTGGATAGTGCCGAAGTCAGCACCTGCGCCGACGGTGTATGTTCCGCTCTTGCCGGCAGTGACAGTAGTGGTTGCAGCAACAGGTTCTGTAAGCGTAGTCACTACCTCGTTGCCCGTCACGGAAGTGAGAGAAGCCGAAACGGCAGCTTTCTCGGCAGCAGTAGTAGCAACATTCGCTGTGAGCCAGAAGTAGTAAGTACCAGGTTTGGTAATCTTGTATTCGCCATTGATGTCAGTCTTGCCGGCAGTTGCCTGTCCGTAAAGATTTACAGGAGCAAACACGTCGCTTGTGCCGGTGGCATATACATTAACAGAACTGATGGCGTTGGTATCATATTCACCGACAGTGAACTTCTGGATGTTGAGAGTGTTAAGGTCACCGTCAGCAACCACAGCCATCTTCATCAGCTGCGTCTCAGCCCCCTTCAGAGTAGTAGCCGGAGCCGTCGGTGTCGCTTCAACGGAAGCGATTTGAACAGGTTGCTTCTCGTATGCCGTAACTTCGATGGCAAATCCTGCCTTCGAGTATTTTGTCTCGAACTTCACAGTCACCTTTCCGTCCTCGGCATCAGAGAGGAAGTAAGTTGGTTTGTCATACATGCTGTAGGTAGCGTCAGCCTGTTCCTTCACCTCGCCACCATTATATATATATATGTTGTCCCTGGCAGTCACAGTCCATTCCTTGAATGTGAGCTTGACGCTCTGTCCGGGAGTCTTCGGCGCAAAGGTTACAGTTCCGCTGAAGTTCTCGGAGTAGTTACCGTCAATGCCGCCATCGTCATAGAACATCAGAGGTGCACCTTCTTTAATAAGGATTTCACCATTGTCACCCTGCTTCATGTTGACAAGGTTCATCACGGTGATAGCACCCTCAGGGTCTCCGTTCTCTACAGCCACGGTCTCTTCGCCGACAGTAAGAGATGTCACAGCAGCATCAACAATGTTGCCTGGTGTAGCATTGTCAGAGATGTCGCATCTGATGAGATACCAGTTGTTACCCTCAACAAGACTCTTCGGAGTGGTGAGAGAGAGAGTAGCTGTTGTAGCTTCAGGAGTGATGTCTGCAGTAGCCACAGGCAGTGCGTCAGCATCTACTGCGTCACCCTGCTTAGCCAGAGCATAAAGATTAATCTTAGAGACAGCTGCTGCAGAATTCTTCAGATTGAGGGTGATGGCTGAGAGAGATTTGGTGTCCTTGTCGCCCTCAGTAAATACGTTTACGGAGAGGAGGTCAAGATCCTTCTCGCCCACGCCGGCAATCTCCTTTGCAGACTGTTCAACGGTAGTGGCCGACACAGCCATCGGCTTAGACAGATATTCGCTCACTGTAGCCTGGAAGCCGTTTGCCGTATTCCATGAGTCAGAAACACCGGCATTGAAAACCACCGTCAGAGCACCGTCGGCAGATGTAGAGCGGAGTAATTTGCCCGGACCGACATCCTTGGTCTCTTTTGACGACTCCCAGAGCAGTTCGCCGGTTGTTCCCTTTCCACTGTATATCTTCATCGAAGCGTGGTCAGGGTTATAGGTAGAAGATGCATAGAAGAGAGCGAACTTTGAGAATTCAATCTGGCATATCATGCCGGCGTTGTAAGGCTCAAAGATATTGATACGGTCGTCCTTGCCACTCTCATAGTCAGAAGAATATTCACTCTTGTTCTTCGTCTTGAAGAGCATTGAACTGTTCACCTTCTTTGTAACGGTGCCCTGGTCAAGATGTGATTCCACCAGGTTCAGCACCTCTCTGTTGCCCTCCGGATTACCCTCTGCAACGGTGTGGGTGGCATCACTGAGTGTAACAGAAGCCACGGCAGCGTCAACCTTCTGTCCGTTGGCGGCAGTCTCCTTTATGTCGTAGGCAAGCCAGAAATAGTTGTCACCCTCAACAAGCGACACCTCGTTGGTTGCTGTTATTTCGACAGCATCGCCGGTCACCTGTGCTTCGCCCACCTTTACGGAAGTTGCGAAGTTGGCTGCCGACTTGGTATAATATACAGCAGCCTTGCTGATGATGTCATTCGTGCCGTTTGTGGTGAAAGAGAACTTCTTTGCTGTCAGTGCAGGGAAGTTATTCTCTGTCTTCACGTTCAGTTTCAGTATCTCCTGATCCGTATCTCCGGCAGCCAGAGTCTTGACAGAGGCTTGTGTCGTCTCTATCGACTGTGTCGTCATTGGCTGTGGGGTAAACTGGGAAACCTCGGCTTCGAATCCGTCACGGGTATATGACAGTTCGCTGCCTGACACAAACTTTATTGTCAATGCTCCGTCTTCCGAGTTGGAGCGTACGAATGGAGTCTCTGTTTCTCTAACGATTCTGATAAGATTAGCTTCATCGTCGGTAGAACCATTATATATAAGGATGTATTGCGATTTCGCATCATCATGTAGACTACTCTCAAAGAGATTCATCTTTGAGAAGTTTATCATCACCTTCTTGTCGGCTGAAGCCGGCTTGAAGGTCACCATACTGTTGAATCCGAGAGACACCTTTTCTGTCGGTCCTCCATCATCATAGAAGCTGACAGGTGTGTCGGTAACGGTTATCGTCTGATACTCTGCCGGGAAGAATACAATGGCAGGGTTTCCTACTTCAACGGCATCAGCACTTGCGAATGGCGTTACGCCCTCTGGCTTTGTCGCTGTAGTTACACCCGTAACATCAAGTTTAACCTTCGCACCTACAGCAGCTTCGCCATTGAAGTCGCCGACGATGGTGAACTCGTTCTTTCCGTTGTCAAGTGCCTTGTCAAGAGTGAAAGTGTATATGCCGCCATTTTCTGTTACGGTTGCGTCAAGAGGAGTAGCGCCCTTATACGATACATCGTTTCCATTGAACAGTTTCAAGGAAAGAGGGTCTACGGCATTTTCATTCTCGGTCAGTCTGAAGCTGACGGTCTTCAGGTGGTCAGCATTCATCACGCCGGTAGTGTTTACGAATAGTCCTGCAAGGTTCACATACGAGCGGCTTTGCGGAGTGGCAACGACGTTGTTGTACTGTGAGCCGGCATCGGTGACGCTCATGTCATCAAGCTTCACGCATTTCACCTTTGCCACCCAGCCGTTGCACGCCTTGGCATAACGATAGAGAAAGCCGACGGAGAGAGCGCCGTCTGAAGCGGTTGAGTAATACATTTTGTTGGTGTAAGTACCGTCAAGGGTCTCAATCACGTTACCCGCCGGGAGTGTTGAACTTGCCGTCACATCACCTGTAGTTGTAGCCCATGTGAAGTTGGAGTCGTCAACCTCTCCATTGTAGATTTTTGCCTGGCCGAACCAACTTGAACCGTCGTTTCTTACATCGAAGCTCTCGAATGTAATCTGTACGGACATGCCTGCCTCAGCGGGCTTGAACACTGTAAGCGACTGTGAGTTGCTTGACGATGAAGCACTGATACTACCCGTACCTTTCCAGTCGTAGTAGGTAATCTCCTGCCCCGTAGCCACCGTCACCGTCTGCTTGCCGAACTGCGGCTGCAGCACCGTATTGGGGTCGTCCTGCGCCATGAGCCGCATAGGCAGCCACAGCATCGACCACAAAAGTGCCAGCATCAGATAACTGTACTTTTTTTGCATTTTGATATAAAGTTAATAATTAATGTAATGTTTTCCAACATCCTCAATCTTCCAACGCCCTCCTCGGAGCATTGAAGACCAGAAAATCCGTTCCGTGCAATTTAAGGTTACTCAGAATTTCTCTTCTCGCAATGGCAGGTCTTCTGACTCGCCGCCCGAAACATGGACACCTTCCCGACAACAGTGCAGTGGCTTCTTGTCCAAGTTCAGTAAAAGGGGCGGCACACAGCAGCGGGACTGTCCGGGATTCTCACTCCGGTTCCCTTTTAATCGCCCGTGGGCGAACCGCTTGCGCATCTCTGTTATTCACATAAGATTATGCAAAGATAGACAAATTAAAACGATGTGCAAATAAAAAGCGGAAATAATTGCGTTGCTGCCCGAAAAATGTCAGCCATAGATTTCTTCCACCCTCTGCGGCCTCTTCACGATTGTTCTGTTTTTTCCGTAAACGATTGAAAAAAATAATGTTTAAACATTGTGGGTATTATCAATTTGCGCTATATTTGCAAAACGAACAGCGTACATTAAACAGACACATTCAAAAAGCAATATTTAACAATTTAAATAATATCAGAAATGAGAAAATTTCATAATTATGTTTTTGCCCTTGCATTGGCCTTATGTGTAGCTTCGTGCGGTGGCGACAGCGACGACGACGACGGTAACGGAAACGGCAATACCGGCGATAACACCGAAACGACAGTGAAACCAGACAAGATGGGGCTTACGGTAACGCTGAACGAGCCTGGCACTCTTGTGGAAAAGATTGACGCCGCAAAGAAATATACCATAGCGAGCCTAAAGGTTAAAGGTAAAATCAACGGTACCGACATTCTTTTCCTCCGCGATATGGCAGGAGGTGACGAGAAAGGGAAACCTACAAACGGTACTCTTGCATATCTGGACCTGAGCGACGCACAGATTGTAAAGGGCGGAAGGGCATACCTGAACTATCAAAAATACGATGCCTTTGTAACAAAAGACAATACGATACCAACCGGCATGTTCTTTGGATGCGTATCGCTGATAAAGGTGTATCTGCCGAACAGTGCCACAAAAATGGAAGGAACCATATTCAAGGGCTGCACTGCCATTGAGAATGTATATCTCCCGTCTTCTCTGAATGAAATCGAAGACGACCCGTTTTCGGAAAGCAAAGCCCTGAAGGCAGACATCGCCAATCTGAAAGGATGGAACGCTATTGACATGAGCAAAACAAGAAGCATCATGTCGGAAGCCGTAACATATACATATAAGGGCAAAGAAATCAAGGAACTGACGGTTCCGTCGGGAATAACAAAGCTCAGCTCAAACTATATGCTGATAAAAGGAATTACTGCTGTAAATGTGCCGGGGTCGGTTAAGGAAATTGGCGAACAAGCCTTGGCCTCAGAAAAACTGAAGAAAGTGACACTGGGAAATGGCATAGAAAAGATCGGAAATTATGCATTCAGATGGTGTACGCAGATTACTTCACTGCAAATTCCGAATACCGTAAAGCATCTCGGCGAAGCCTGCTTCATGCATTGCACCGCTCTGGAAGAGCTCAAGATACCTAATTCTGTAGAATCCCTTGGAGCCTATGCCTTCGATGAATGCACGTCGCTCAAATCATTGGATCTTTCTTCTACAAGAATCACTGAATTACAGACCAGCACTTTTGCAGGATGCACGAAACTGAAGGATTTAAAACTTCCGAACGGGCTGAAGAACATCGGTGAGTCTGCTTTATGGAAAGCAACAGGTCTCAAGACTCTTACTATTCCGGCATCAGTCACCTACATTGGAGACCATGCTTTCCTGTCATGTGAGAACATGACTGAGCTGCACATGAAGTCAAAAACTGCTCCTAAGTATGGAGGAGATAAAGGGTCCGGACTTGGGTTCGGTGCAAGAAAGATTGACCTGTATGTACCGAAAGGCTGTAAGGAGGCTTACAACAAGACCCCATGGAAGTATAACAATATTATCGAGGAATAACAAATGATAGTGGATACTATCAGATAGGAAACAAATGAAAAAAGAACTGATGCAGGGCTGAATAGCTTTTCGCCTTGCATCAGTTCTTTATTTTAGCCGGCGGCTTCAGCTTGTTGCCTTGCCGCTTTGGGTTTCACCTATTTTATATTCATCTTCTCCATTTCCGTTTCCTTCATCTTCTTGAGCAGGTCGCTGGCAAAGATGAAGTCGGTGAGCTTCTTGTTGGTCGAGCCCATGATGTCGGCGCTTTTGCCCTGCCATTCCTTCTCGCCCTGATAGATGAAGATGATGTTCTCTCCGATACCCATTACGGAGTTCATGTCGTGGGTATTGATGATGGTCGTGATGTTGTATTCTTCGGTAATGCCGTGGAGCAGGTCATCTATGACAAGCGATGTCTTGGGGTCGAGACCTGAGTTAGGCTCGTCGCAGAAGAGATATTGCGGATTTAGAGCGATAGCTCTGGCTATAGCCACACGTTTCTGCATACCGCCCGAAATCTCATCAGGGAATTTCTTCTGTGCATCCATGAGGTTCACTCTGTCAAGACATTCCTGTGCACGGTGGATACGTTCTTTGTAGTTCATGTTTGAAAACATGTCGAGTGGGAACATCACGTTCTCCAATACAGAAAGAGAGTCGAACAATGCGGCACTCTGGAATATCATTCCCATCTCGCGGCGCATCATCACTTTTTCCTTCTTTGTCATCGTGACGAAGTTTCTTCCGTCATACAACACCTCGCCGCTTGTCGGTTCAAGCAGTCCTACGAGGTTTTTCATCAGTACGGTCTTTCCGCTTCCGCTCTGTCCGATGATAAGGTTGGTCTTTCCGCTTTCAAACACGGTGCTGATGTCTTTCAATACCTCTTTATCGTCAAATGACTTGCAAAGATGTTTTATCTCAATCATAGTTTTATCTTCTCCTTTAGCTCAGCAACTGTGTCAGGAACACGTCGGAGCATAGAATAAGCACGCTGCTTGTCACAACGGCATTGGTACTTGCTTTTCCTACTTCAACAGATCCTCCTTCAACGGTATAGCCGTAATATGACGACACGCTGCTTATGATAAATGCAAAAAACAGACTCTTTATGATACTCATCCACATGAACCACGGATTGAAGTTATGCTGCAAGCCGGCGGTAAGGTCGCCGGGAGTCAGTACGTGACCTATGACTGCCGTGGCATACGCTCCTATGATACCTATTGCGGAAGAGAAGATAACGAGAAACGGCATAATGGTAATCAACCCCAGTATCTTGGGCAGGATGAGATAGCTTGCTGAGTTCACGCCCATTATATCGAGGGCATCAATCTGCTGTGTCACCCTCATGGTGCCGATTTCGGAGGCAATATTGGAACCTACCTTTCCGGCGAGGATAAGACACATGATGGAAGACGAGAACTCCAGGAGAAGAATCTCTCTCGTTGTATATCCCGAAACCCATCTTGGCATCCACGGGCTTTGTATGTTCAACTTCATCTGAATACATATAACGGCACCGATAAAGAAAGATATCAGCAGTACGATGCCGATGGAGTCCACTCCAAGTGCAGACATCTCCTTGATATATTGTTTCATGAACATACGTATACGTTCTGGGCGGGATAATGACCTGCCCATCAGTATAAGATATTTTCCGAAACTTGTAAGACTTTTATGTAAAAGCATATTATATAAAATCATTTGTTGTCATGGAGTCCGGGAACATTATCTCATCATCCACTTGTCTTTGTCTTTTACCATAGGCACCACAATCTCCTCTTTCGTGCTGTCGCCGAAACAGAGGAGCAGGTAAGCCTCTGCAGTGGGATTCAGACTGTCGTTTTTGCAATTCAGCACTCTGACCTCTGAAATCCCCTTGTGTTCTTTCCTTATATTGTCAAGATACATCTTGGTGTTAGCCACAAGTTGCTCTCGGTAGCTGTCGGGGATTCTCTCCTGACGGTGGTACATATCTGTGAAATATTCGTATCCGCCGTTGTTCAAACTATCGTAGTAGCATTTCGCAGCCTGTGCCGCAGCATCATCATTTTTAATTGGTGCTTCCGATGAGCACGCCACGTTTACTATAGCGGCAATCATGGAAAGCACCAATGTCTTCAGCTTTAAGCTCATCTCCTTGTTTACTTGTCAACTCGTCAACTCGTCAACTCGTCAACTCGTCAACTCGTCAACTTGTCAACTCGTCAACTGACTTTAATATAGGTTTCAGGATTATTTCTGTCTGATAAAGATATTTATCGGAGAACCTGTGATTTTCCAGTTGGACCTGATCTTGTTCTCAAGGAATCTCTTGTAAGGCTCTTTGATATACTGTGGCAGGTTAGCGTAGAACACGAAAGAAGGAATCTGTGTGTTCGGCAACTGCGACACGTATTTGATCTTTATGTATTTACCCTTTATTGATGGTGGTGGGAAAGCCTCGATAAGAGGAAGCATCACCTCGTTGAGCTTTGAAGTGCCTATCTTTATCTTGCGGCTCAGGTACACGTCCTTTGCCGTTTCAAGCACACGGAATATTCTCTGTTTTGTAAGAGCGGAAGCAAAGATGATAGGGAAGTCGGTAAATGGAGCCATTCTGTTGCGTATAGCATTCTCGAAAGTGTCCATCACCTTCTGGTCCTTGTTCTCAACAAGATCCCATTTGTTCACTACTACAACGAGCGACTTGTTGTTCTTCTGTATAAGCTGGAAGATGTTCATGTCCTGTGCTTCGATACCTCTTGTGGCATCAATCATCAGAATGCAGACGTCGGAGTGCTCGATGGCACGTATTGAACGCATCACGGAATAGAACTCCAGGTCTTCGGTCACTTTGTTCTTTCTTCTTATTCCGGCTGTGTCTACGAGATAGAAGTCGAATCCGAACTTGTCGTAACGGGTATATATGCTGTCTCTTGTCGTTCCGGCAATCTCTGTTACGATATTGCGGTCTTCTCCGATGAAGGCGTTTATGATGCTGCTCTTTCCTGCATTCGGTCTTCCCACAACGGCAAAGCGTGGAATGCCCTCTTCGATGGTTTCCGCTCCGGTGTCCTTCAGCTTGTTTACTACGTCGTCGAGCAGGTCGCCGGTTCCGCTTCCTGTGGCAGAGCTGATACACATAGGGTCGCCAAGTCCCAGCTTGTAGAACTCTGCCGCATTGTATATCAGTTCGTTGTTGTCTGTCTTGTTTGCTACGAGTATAACAGGCAGCTTTGTTCTTCTTAGAATCGTTGCAACGTCCATGTCCCAGTCTGTCACACCTGTTGTGATGTCGACAAGGAACAATATGAGGTCAGCCTCTTCTGTTGCTATAATAACCTGTTTCCTTATTTCTTCTTCAAAGATATCGTCGGATTTCACTACCCATCCTCCGGTATCTACTACGGAAAATTCTTTTCCGTTCCAGTCGCATTTGCCGTATTGGCGGTCGCGTGTTGTGCCTGCCTCGTCGCTCACGATAGCCTGTCTGGTCTTGGTGAGTCTGTTGAACAAGGTTGACTTTCCAACATTTGGTCGTCCTACTATTGCTACTAAGTTTGCCATATATTAATTGTTTGTTTTTTATTATTATAGCTCTGGGAGAGCTTGGTGTTCTGTGAGTGTTTGTACTCTGTGAGAACCTTATTCTGATGACTTATTCCGGGTTGTATCCGAAGTTGTCGAGTTCTCTTTTAGAGCTTCTCCAGTCTTTGTCCACTTTCACGAAAAGTTCCAGATATATTTTCTTGTCAAAGAATCTCTCAAGGGATTTCCTTGCTTCAGAGCCAAGCTTCTTCAGTGCCACACCCTGGTGTCCGATGATGATACCCTTCTGGGAGTCGCGCTCCACGTATATCACGGCGTGTATGTTGATGTGCCTGTCGTCCTCTTTGAACGACTGCACCGCCACCTCCACGGAATAAGGAATCTCCTTGTCGTAATATAGCAGAATCTTTTCCCTGATGATTTCGCTTACAAAGAATCGTGCCGGCTTGTCCGTCAGCTGCTCCTTGTCGAAGTAGGGTGGGGAGTCGGGCAACAGCTCCTTTATTCGTTTCAGCAGTATGTCTACTCCGAACTTGTTCTTTGCCGACAGTGGCAGTATCTCTGCGTTTGGCAGCAGACTGTGCCACTTCGTTACCAGTGTTCCCAGTGTCTTCTGGTCGCTTTGGTCTATTTTGTTTATCAGCAGAATGACGGGGATTGACATCTTCTGCACTTTCTCCAGGAATTCGATGTTCTTCTCCGGGTTCTCCACTACGTCGGTGACATACAGGAGGATGTCGGCATCCGTAAGAGCCGATTCCGAGAAGGCAAGCATGGATTCCTGCAGCTTGTAGTTAGGCTTCAGTACTCCTGGGGTGTCGGAGAATACGATTTGCGCATCATCGGTATTTACGATACCCATGATTCTGTGTCGGGTGGTTTGGGCCTTGAAAGTGGCGATGCTTATGCGTTCGCCAACCAGTTGGTTCATCAGTGTGGATTTTCCTACATTAGGGTTTCCCACGATGTTCACGAATCCTGCTTTATGCATTTGCTATATCTTGTTGAGTGGAATTTGTTTTATTAAAAGCCATATCTTATGGCATTATATCAGTCTGCAAATATACGTAAAAAATATCGCATTTCAAATTTTTTATGGTGTAATGCGTGATTTTGACCCTTCAATCAGAAAAATGCTATATGTTGCAGCCTTTTATGGGTTGTATCTTATAAAGATAAGTGGTCTATCCGGTGCGGATAGGCTGAGTAACATGTACAGATAAAAAGAATAAGGCACATACTACTTTTCTTGCATGTAGAATGTGCCTTGTTTGGTATCGGTTGATGGTCCTGCTGTTGTGCAGGAGTCAATCTTTGCTTATTTAGCTTCGCTGAACTTGTCTCCGTCGTAGCCCCACTTGAAGTAAGAGGCGCCGTGTACGAAACCTGCTCCGAAAGCAGTGAAGATAAGGTTGTCGCCCTTCTTCAGCTTGTTTTCGTATTCCCAGAGAGCCAAAGGTATTGTTGCGGCAGAAGTGTTTCCGAAGTGCTCAATGTTTACCATTACCTGGTCCATCGGCAAGTCGAGACGTTTTGCCACAGCCTCTATGATTCGGATGTTGGCCTGATGAGGCACAACGAAGCGGATGTTGTCCTTGTTCAGATTGTTGCGTTCTGCAATGAGTGCGCAGTCGTTGCTCATGCTTGTTACGGCATAGCGGAACACTGTGCGTCCCTCCTGGTAGAGGTAGTGCAGACGGTGGTCAACCGTGAAGTGTGAAGGAGGACAAACCGAGCCGCCGGCTTTCAGGTGCAGGAATGGGAGTCCATGTCCGTCGGTGCGGAAGTAAGAATCCTTGAGACCTACATCCTCTGTCGTTGCTTCTACAAGAACAGCGGCAGCGCCGTCGCCGAACAAAGCGCAGGTGCTACGGTCTTTGTAGTCAACCACTGATGACATCTTGTCGGCTCCGATAACGATGATCTTTTTATATTTGCCACTCTGGATCATGGATGCGGCAGTGTCGAGGGTATAGAGGAATCCGCAGCATGCCGACCACATGTCGAATGCGAATGCGTTTTTCAGTCCAAGCTTTCCGAGCACGATAGAGGCCGTTGACGGGAACTTGTAGTCCGCCGTACTTGTAGCCACGATAAGTGCGTCGATAGTATCTGGGTCAACCCCTGTCTTCTTGAGAAGTTGTTTAGCCGCTTTGCGTGCCATATAAGAAGTGCCGAGACCCTCTTCTGTAAGGATTCGGCGCTCTTTGATACCGACACGCGTCATAATCCATTCGTCGTTGGTGTCAACCATTCTCGACAGTTCCTCGTTGTTGAGGACGTAGTCAGGAACGTATCCTCCAATACCTGTGATTACAGCGTTTATTTTCTCCATGATCTGATTTTATTCTGCAGTCTCCTTAACGATAGCAACCTTGCCTCTGTAGTATCCGCATGTTGCGCATACTGTGTGGTATACATAGTAAGCACCACAGTTAGGGCAAACTGCCAGTGTAGGAGCTACTGCCTTATCATGAGTTCTTCTTTTAAGTGTACGAGTCTTTGACTGTCTTCTTTTAGGATGTGCCATTTTCTTTTAATCTTTAATTATTGATTTTAATTTTTCTAATTCACTCCATCTCGGATCCACTGCCTTCTCTTCTTCCTCATCACTACTTCGGGTAGCTGAGTGCTCTTCAAGAGCCTTTATCATCGCAGGATCGCATTTTCCAGGTGCATGCTCGTGCTTAATGGGGATGCTGAGTGCTATGGATTCGTATACGAACCATGATGTGTCGAGGATTGCCTCCTCTTTTTCCACTGTCACGATATCGTCGTCTTCTGAGTATTCTTCTCCAAGTTTAGCCAGCAGTCTGTTGTCTGTCTCTACAGGCTGGTCCATGTCGTCGAGACACAGGTCGCAAGGCACTTTCACAGTGCCTTCGGCATGGAAGTTTATCTCGTATAGTCCTGAAACGGATTTATGCGCCGAAATAGAGAGCTGCACGTTGCCGCCCTTAACCTCGTCGCTTTCCGCTGCCAGAAAGAAATCGTCATTCAGTTGGCAGCTAATGCTCATCGCATCTGTGTCCAGACTCTTCAGGTCTATCTTCAAACACTCTAAACTTTTCATGTCTATATATATAATAAGGTGTACCGAAAAGATGGTCCCTTTGTTGTTTTATGCTTTCCCTTTCTTCTTCCTTTTGTTCCGTCTGTCAAGATGCCCACGCACATTCGACGGTAAGGGTTGGCATATACGTATTTCGGGTTGCAAAGGTACAAATATTTTTTTAATACACCCTAACAAAAGCGTGAAAATAATGCTTTTAGACGTTTTTTAATGGCTAATATACATTTTTAAAGTAGAAAAATGCTTATAACAATGTGTTAATCAATATAATTTATTAATTTTGCAGCCATAATACGTATTAATTATAATATATGAATTTGGATGTATTGACAGCCGTCTCGCCGATAGACGGCCGCTACAGAGGTAAAACCGAAAGTTTGGCAAATTATTTCTCGGAGTATGCGCTTATCAAATACCGCATACGTGTGGAAATAGAGTATTTTATAACATTGTGCGAGTTGCCGTTGCCGCAGCTTGCTGATTTCAACCATGCTTATTTTGAGCCGTTGCGTGATATCTACCGCAAGTTTGACGAGGCTGGTGCTGCTCGTGTAAAGGAAATCGAGAAGGTTACCAACCATGATGTCAAGGCTGTGGAGTATTACATCAAGGAGCAGATAGACAAGATAGGTGACTTCGAGAAATACAAGGAGTTTATCCATTTCGGACTCACCTCACAGGATATCAACAACACTTCTGTGCCTCTCTCTATAAAGGATGCACTCAATGATACTTATATCCCGCAGCTCCAGGAGCTCATCGACCTTCTCCAGCAGTATGCCGAAGAGTGGAAAGATGTGCCTATGCTTGCAAAGACCCACGGCCAGCCAGCCTCTCCAACCCGTCTTGGCAAGGAGGTGATGGTGTTCGTCTATCGTCTCAACAAACAGCTGGAGATGCTGAAGGCTTGTCCGATGACAGCTAAGTTCGGTGGCGCTACAGGAAACTTCAACGCCCACCATGTAGCTTATCCTGAGTACGACTGGCGTAAGTTCGGCAACAAGTTTGTCAGCGAGAAGCTCGGTCTTGAGCGTGAGCAGTATACCACTCAGATAAGCAACTATGACTGCCTCGGTGCAGTGTTTGATGCCCTTCGCCGTATCAACACCATCATCATCGACCTCGACCGTGACTTCTGGATGTATATCTCAATGGAGTATTTCAAGCAGAAGATCAAGGCAGGTGAGGTTGGCTCAAGTGCAATGCCTCACAAGGTGAACCCTATCGACTTCGAGAACAGTGAGGGTAATATGGGTATGGCGAATGCCGTTCTTCAGTTCCTCGCACAGAAGCTCCCTGTAAGCCGTCTGCAGCGCGACCTTACCGACTCTACAGTTCTCCGTAACGTTGGAGTGCCGTTGGGTCATAGCATGATAGCAATCCAGAGCACTCTGAAGGGCTTGCACAAGCTGATCCTCAACGAGGACAAGATAAGTGCCGACCTCGACAATACATGGGCTGTCGTGGCTGAGGCTATCCAGACGATACTTCGTCGTGAGGCATATCCTCATCCGTACGAGGCGCTGAAGGCACTTACACGTACAAACAAGAAGATGACGGAGGAGACGATACATGAGTTCATAAAGGAACTCAACGTCAGCGATGCTGTGAAGGCTGAGCTTATGGCGATAACACCACATTCATACACCGGAATCTGAAAGACATAAATAAAGCAGAATATAATAATCATTATATATAACAATTTTATCGTGGCCGTGAGGCCATAGTATTAACAAACAACTATTAATAATTATGACAGAAGATTTTGAGAACAAGTCGGAAAACACATCCGCACAGAGTAACGAAGGTGGCCGTGAGGGCTATCGTTCGAATGATTATCAGGGAGGCTACCGTAGTGCAGGACGCCCTCAGCGCCCGAGGATAAATGCACAGCGTGCCTACAGCACAAACCGTAACTACGACAATGAAGGAGGAGGATTCCGTCCGGAAGGCTTCGGTTCTGGTTTGCAGCCAGAAGGCGGTCAGCAGCGTCAAGGTGGCTACCGTCCACGTTACAACGGTGGAGAGCAGGGCGGCTATCAGCCACGTCAGAACAGCTACGGCAACCGTGGTGGTTATCAGCAGCGCCCACAGCAGGGCGGCTATCGCCCCCGTTATAATCAGGATGGCGAGCAAGGCGGCTATCAGCAGCGTCCCCAGCAGGGTGGCTATAACAACAACCGTGGCGGCTATCAGCAGCGTCCTCAGCAGGGCGGCTATGGCAACAACCGCGGCGGCTATCAGCAGCGCCAGCAGGGCGGCTATAACAACAACCGTGGCGGCTATCAGCAGCGCCAGCAGGGCGGCTATGGCAACAACGGCTATGGCAACCGTGGCGGTTATCAGCAGCGTCAGCAGGGTGGCTATGGCAACAACGGCTATGGCAACAACCGTGGCGGCTATCGTCCACGTACAGCTGACTACGATCCGAATGCTAAATATAGCATGAAGAAGCGTATAGAGTATAAGGAAAACAATATAGACCCAGAGGCACCGGTACGTCTTAACAAGTTCCTTGCCAATGCAGGAGTATGCAGCCGTCGTGAGGCTGACGCATACATTCAGGCAGGAGTGGTAAGCGTAAACGGTGTTGTGGTGACAGAACTCGGTACGAAGGTTAAGCGCACAGACGAGATTAAGTTCCACGACCAGAATGTAAGTCTTGAGAAGAAGGTTTACGTACTGCTCAACAAACCGAAGGATTATGTTACAACAAGCGACGACCCACAGCAGCGCAAGACCGTTATGGATCTTGTCCGCAACGTTTGTCCGGAGCGTATCTATCCTGTAGGACGCCTCGACCGAAACACCACAGGTGTGCTCCTTCTCACCAACGATGGCGACTTGGCAAGCAAGCTCACCCATCCAAAGTTCCTGAAGAAGAAGGTTTACCACGTATATCTCGATAAGAACGTTACAGCACACGACATGCAGCAGATAGCAGAGGGCATCACCCTCGACGACGGTGATGTACATGCAGATGCCATCGAGTATGCTCATCCTACCGACAAGAGCCAGGTGGGCATCGAGATCCACAGCGGCAGAAACCGTATCGTGCGCCGTATCTTCGAGAGCCTCGGCTACCGTGTTGTCAAGCTCGACCGCGTTCAGTTTGCCGGACTCACCAAGAAGAATCTCCGTCGTGGCGACTGGCGCTTCCTCACAGAGAAGGAGGTTGACATGCTGCGCATGGGAGCATTTGAATAAAGACAAGATGATTAATCAATAGCAACACACTATATGAAAAGAACAAAAGTTGTTGACGTACTGAAGCGTACCGACTTCGGAGCTACAGTAAATGTGAAAGGATGGGTGCGTACCCATCGTAGCAGCAAGGCAGTAGATTTTATCGCCCTTAACGACGGTTCTACAATAAAGAATGTGCAGGTGGTTGTCGACCCGTCAAAGTTTGACGCCGACATGCTCAAGCAGATTACCACAGGCTCTTGCATCAGCGCCGTAGGAGAGCTCGTTGAGAGCCAGGGTGCCGGACAGACTGTTGAGATCCAGTGCCAGAGCCTTGAGATCTATGGTCTCTGCGGCAGCGACTATCCTATGCAGAAGAAGGGACAGAGCTTCGAATATATGCGCCAGTATGCCCATATGCGTCTGCGCACCAACACCTTCGGTGCTGTGATGCGTATCCGTCATAATATGGCAATGGCTATCCATACATATTTCCACGAGCATGGATTCTTCTATTTCCACACTCCGCTCATCACAGCCAGCGACTGTGAGGGAGCCGGTCAGATGTTCCAGGTAACTACCAAGAACCTCTATGACCTGAAGAAGAACGAGGAAGGAAAGATTACCTACGACGATGACTTCTTCGGCAAGCAGACTTCACTCACCGTGAGCGGACAGCTCGAGGGTGAGCTTGGAGCTACGGCTCTTGGTGCTATCTACACCTTCGGTCCTACGTTCCGTGCAGAGAACTCCAACACTCCGCGCCATCTCGCTGAATTCTGGATGGTGGAGCCAGAGGTTGCATTCATCGACCTTCCGGAGCTGATGGATCTCGAGGAAGACTTCATCAAGTATTGCATCCGCTGGGCTCTCGACCACTGTAAGGACGACCTTGAGTTCCTCAACAAGATGATCGACAAGGGACTCATCGCTCGTCTTGAGAGCGTGCTCAAGTCCGACTTCGTTCGTCTGCCATACACCGAGGGTATCAAGATTCTGCAGGAGGCAATAGCTAACGGCAAGAAGTTTGAATTCCCATGTGAGTGGGGCGACGACCTCGCTTCCGAGCATGAGCGCTTCCTCGTAGAGGAGCACTTCAAGTGCCCGGTCATCATGACCAACTATCCGAAGGCTATCAAGGCGTTCTACATGAAGATAGACGAGGGAGAGAGTGGCTTCGGCGGCAAGAGCGGTCAGACCGTACAGGGTACTGATGTCCTCTTCCCACAGATTGGTGAGATTATCGGTGGTAGCGTTCGTGAAGAGAGTCTGGAGAAGCTTACCGCAGAAATCGAGGAGCGCAACATCCCGATGAAGGATATGTGGTGGTATCTCGACACACGTAAGTATGGCACATGCCCTCACGGAGGTTTCGGTCTTGGTTTCGAGCGTCTGATACTCTTCGTCACCGGTATGCAGAACATCCGCGACGTCATCCCATTCCCAAGAACTCCGAAGAGTGCTGAGTTCTAAGATGTAACGGATGATATTCTTTGAAGAACTATCCTATTCAGTCATCCCGTCGTAAGTACGGGATGATATAAAGCAAAAGAGTGAAGATTTGTACCTTATATATAATAAGGTGGGTCTTCACTTTTTTAATGTGTATTTATGATAACTTTAACCAATTAAATTGTATTATTATGACAGATTCGCTATTTAAGCGTTTCGGCAAGAGTGTATTGCTCCTGCTTATGCTGACAGTCTTTGCCCCAGCGACGGCAAAGGATGTCTATGGTTTTATGACGGGAAATGGCAATAATGGTGAGATTCCCATTGGTATGTATAAGTATGATACGGCAGGAGGAACACCCGAACTGTTGACACCCTTGTCTTTCCAGTTCTGGGGAGGCGCTTATGCCAATGGCAGATACATGATGATTTTGTCGGACGACGCTACGGGTTATCTGACGGAAGGTCTTTGTACTTATGACCTCGCCACAAAGGAACTGAAGCTGCGTTATTCCCAGCAGCCTTACCAGTGTACCGACCTTACTTATGACTATTCCACCTCTACCCTCTATGGAATAATGGTAAAGAGCGGAGGCGAAGAGGTGAAGCCCCGACTGATTCAGATTAACACTATCGACGGAAGCTACACAAAGGTCGCCGACCTGAATGAAAAGCTCGTGGCTTTGGCATGCACATATTACGGAGACTTGTATGCAATGGACGGCAAGTCGAACCTGTATGAACTTGACAAGGTGTCCGGCGAACTGACTCTTGTTGGAAATACAGGAGTGAAGTGCATCACTTCAGAGGCTCAGTCTATGGAGTTTGACCGCGCTACGGGTGAACTGTATTGGACTGGTCTCGATGAAAACGAGGATACGTTCTTTAATAAGATAAATCCCTATACGGCGGAAGTGGTCAGCTCAAGCCCGGTAGAGAACAATTCCCTCATAGTAGGTTTGTACATTCCTTTCACTATCGCAGACGACAAGGCTCCGGCAAAGCCTCTGAATCTCACGGCAACAGCTGGCGACAGTGGCGTGACGTTGTCATGGACCAATCCGTCTGCTCTTTATAATGGCGATACAGCCGAGGCTGCTCTTACCAAGGTTGAGGTGTGGAGAAACGGTAAGCTGATACATACTGTGGAGAATCCTGTGGCAGGAGCTGACGAGACCTTTGTCGACAAATCCGAAGACCTGAATGGCAAAGTGAGATATATAGTATATGCCTACAACGAAGCAGGTCGCGGTGAGGGAGCGTCTGTGAAGCTGATGACTGGCGACGACATTCCTTCGGCTGTGGAAAACCTTACCTGCTCTAAGTCCGGCAACGATGTGTTGCTGACATGGACAGCGCCAACAACAGGTAAGAACGGTGGAAACGTGAACCCGGACAAGTTCGTCTATACCATTACAAGACAGTCCGACGGCAAGGTGTTTGAGAATGTGAAGGACACCAAGTTCACCGACAATACCATCACCTCTACTTGCTATTATAGCTGGCAGGTGACATGCAGGAATGATGTCGGAGAGAGCGATGCTGCAAAGACCGCTACTATTGCTGCCGGCAATAGTCTCACCGTGCCATACACGGCTGACTTCGACACGGACCTTGGATGTGCGCAGTGGCTTGTCGTGGATAACAACGGCGATGGCAGCACATGGATTACAAACGGAAAGGGATATGTGTATAATACAAGTTGGACGAATGCGGCTGATGACAGTCTTGTTTCCGTGCCTTTCCATTTTGAAAAGGGTATGAAATATGTTGTCAACTATGATATTCTGGCACCAAACATGTTCTCAACGGAGCATTTCGAGATGTCGCTTGTCGGCAATAACGGCAAACAGGTCTTGGAAGACCTCAAGAACTTCACTACGCCTGACTTCTCCAACCCGGAAAGCAGAAAGGTGGAATTTACCGTGTCTGAGACAGGTGACTATCAGTTCTATCTTGCTGCCCTCTCTGATGCAGCACAGTTCATGATTCAGATTTCGGCTTTCTCTGTAGAGGCTGTGAATGAGATGGATCTGAAGCTGGATGCCTTCACCGCTTCCAAGACTCTTGTTGCCGGCGAAGAGGCGCAGCTTGATGTTAAGGTGGCAAACAACGGCACGATGAACGCTGCCGGTTATGAGGTGAAGATACTGGATGCTGATGACCATGTGCTTGTTTCCAATACAGTAAAAGAGGAACTGAAAGCCGGTGAAACCACTATCGTCGTGCTTGCCTATACTCCGGAAAAGAAGGGCACTCTCGCTCTGAAGGCTGTCGTTGAGGCTGAAGGAGACGGTGTTGCCTACAACGATACTGTGAAGGCAGACTTCTATGTCCTTGACAAGGACGAGAGCGTCGTGGCTGTCGGTGGCAGAGACTGCCTCACGGATTATCCTTTCTGGTTCAATGGCTCTGCCTTCAATTATGCCCAGATGATATACTCCGCAGATGAAATTGACCATGAGGCTTGCGACATCACGGAACTCGACTACGACTACATCAACGAGGGCGACGACCTGACAGACAAGCATATCAAGGTCTATCTGGCGAATACGGCAAAGGGTTCCGTCTTGGACGGTTGGATGCCGGAAGAGCAGATGGAACTGGTTGTAGATTGTCTTGCTTCGTTCCGCAAGGGAGAACACACGCTTCGTCTTAATCTCGCCAAGCCATTCACATATACAGGCGGTAACCTTTGTGTGATGACTGTTAAGGATGATTCCGAGAAGAGCGACAACATCTCTTTCTATGCTGCCTACACAACCGACGATGAAATCCGTACAGCCCTGTATTATGGCGAAGACTCCGCTGTGGATATGACCCAGATAAAGGGTGCGGCGCGTATCAGCTATCTCGGCATCGTCATGAAACCGAACAGTCTTGCCACTATCGCAGGCGCAGCTCCTGCCGACGAGTTTACTTTGGTAAAGCGTGGCAATGTGCTTTCTTTGTCAAATGGTGCTGCCGCCCAGTTCTCTGTCATGACTCTTGCTGGCAAGGTGGTAGCCGTGAAGAAGAATGCTGTTATGATAGACCTCAGCAATATGCAGAAAGGTATATATATTGTAAATGTTGAGGCTGACGGCAGACAGATGGTTCAGAAAGTCGTTTTGCAGTAGTCATCATCGGCAGGGAAACATACTGTCCTGTCTCTTGATGGCTTAGGGAAACCTCGTCTAAATTCCGTTTAAGTTCGGCAGATGATAAATAATCATCGGAACTTGGACGGAATTTTTTGGCTCATCCGATATTTGGAGTGATGTAAACAGGAGATTGTTTGAAACTATAGCTACAATATCACGTGTACAACTTTTTCTTAGCCAGTAGACTTTATCCAACATATCATAAGCCTATCAAGCTCTCTCAATCAAGAAGTCAAACTGCCTCTCCCCCTTCAGGGGAGACGGGAGAGA
>ERZ1026862.564-NODE-564-length-24716-cov-7.815620_pt1 | contig 24716 bp, 18 predicted proteins | sample MGYA00380161_ERZ1026862 | MGnify/ENA primary metagenome ERZ1026862 (study PRJEB33269, sample SAMEA4719797) | human gut metagenome | biome: human-associated habitat; feature: organic feature; material: feces | place: Cameroon | collected 2013-10 ... | reverse complement strand
AGACAAATAGCTTTCGGGGTTTATGTTGCAATACGTAACTCCGGAGACGCTTACGTTTTGCGGGACGGTGCCACACGGTCACTCGCAACAGATTGATAATCAGATACCATTTTTTTAAGCGTGGATTTGCGTGCTTTTTTTGGCCAGAAATTCACATAGCAATTTGTAACTATTTGTGTGATAGAATTTTATGATTATGGGCGTGGCGTCGTCCCGACACGGAAAACGGCCGGCCTGATTGTCATTATTGTTTGCATTTTTCCGGGGTCTATATCGCGCCCGGCGGTGGTGCGGCCGTGGGAGGTTCGCTTCGCTCATCCCTGTCGGGCTCGCGCCCGACATCCCATTCACAAGGCCATGGGCGGCCATGCCTCCCACGGCCGCACCTCCGACCGCGCTTTCATAAGACTTGGATGGAGCGTTTCTCCAAACACCTCCCGGAGACGCAAAAAAAAGAGACCTGGGAACACTCCTCGATCTCTAAATAACGTGCGAGCGACCGAAACGGCGACAGACGTTTCCGTTCTCCCTCGGGAGATGTCACGCAGTGACAGAGGGGTACGAAACCGCGAGGCCCTGAGCGTTTCTCCGAACTCCTCCCGCAGGCGCAAAAAAAAGACCGAGGAACACTCCTCAATCTCTAAAAAACGTGCGAGCGACCGAAACGGCGACAGACGTTTCCATTCTCCCTCGGGAGATGTCACGCAGTGACAGAGGGGTACGAACCCGCGAGGCCCTTAGCGTTTTTCCAGAACTCCTCCCGCAGGCGCAAAAAAAGAGACCGAGGAACACTCCTCGATCTCTAAATAACGTGCGAGCGACCGAAACGGCGACAGACGTTTCCGTTCTCCCCAGGGAGATGTCACGCAGTGACAGAGGGGTACGAAACCGCGAGGCCCGGAGCGTTTTCCAGAACTCCTCCCGCAGGCGACAAAAAAGAGACCGAGGAGTACTCCCCAATCTCTAAAAAACGTGCGAGCGAAGGGACTCGAACCCATACGCACGAAGGCACCAGATCCTAAGTCTGGCTTGGCTACCAATTACAACACGCTCGCAAATCCCTTCCGGAAGACTCATAACATGAAGCCCATCGCTGAATACGACCTGGTTGGAAGCTGTCGCATTCTGTGTCCGAAAAGGAATGCAAAGATAGTAAAGGATTTTCAATTCTCAAAACCGGTTAGGATTTTCGTGAAAAATACTGAGAAAAAAATACGATATTTGCGCATCGAAAAAAACAAATAGAAAGAACCGTGGACCAGAACTGGAAACGAAGACTGGCTGAACTCAGGGAAGCCAACAATAATGCGGCATGGTCAATGTCTGAGTTTATCAATGAGACGCCATGCGCTATAACAGAAAGACTTATGAAAGAAGCAGACCCCTCGGGAGAACTACCTGAGGAAATCCTGTATGCAGCATTCATGGCAGGATTCTGCGGGATATCGGAAGACGACACGACAATAAACGAATACTTCCAGGATGCAGTGCATTGCCTTGAGACCAGGAAATATCGAGACAATCCCTATCTTGAAAACATAAAATTTCCAGACACCGCCACACGACATTGGAAATTCACACATTACAGCTACCGGCCATACGAAGCCTTCATCTGCAACGACATTGACATTGACAAAAACCTTAGGGAGGTGCCGCAAATCGGCTTTTTCCGGGAGCGGTTCGCGTATCCGGCGGTCGAGCAGGACGGGCGTGAATGGATGGCGGTGAAACCGAGCGAGATAGAGACAATGCGGGCGCCGATTGAGGAGGCGATGGGAAGGGTCGTGACGTTCGGGCTCGGGCTGGGATACTTTGCTTATATGGCATCGGAAAAGCCGGATGTGACGTCACTGGACATCGTGGAACGGAGCGAAGAGGCCATCGCATTGTTCGAAAGACACATCCTGCCGCAGTTCCCCAACAAAGAAAAAATCCGGATAATCCGGAGCGACGCCTTCTGGTTCCTGAATGAAAACATGTGGCAAGACGCACGGCAGGAGGCCTCAGATCAATGCAGGGAAGAAACGACTGAGGTTCAATGCGAGATAGGTCCGGAGGATGACCAATGTTGGAGAAATTCTAATGAAGGTCAATGCAAGAGAAGCACGGAGAAAGGTCAACGCAGGGAAGAAACGACTGAGGACCAATGCGAGATTGTTCCGGAGGAGGATCAATGCTGGAGAAATTCTAATGAAGGTCAATGCGGGGAGGAGCAAAACCGAGAAGGCAGAAGCACACAGAGAGGAACGGAGACTGCCAATCGGGAAAAAATGCAGGGGAGCTACGACTACGCTTTCATTGACCTATGGCACGATACGGCAGACGGACTCGAAATGTACCTGAAAGCGAAACGCATTGAAAATAAGCTTTATACGGCGGGTTTGCAGACGAAATTCGCCTACTGGGTCGAGAAGTCGCTGCTCTCAGCATACCGTTGGACAGTATTCGAAAAGACTCTAGCAGAATGCACCACAGAAGAAGAAGCATTGGCCAGACTGTCTGACGACTGCCTAAGAAGAGAGGCTGGACAGACTGTCTGACAACGCCTCCTGGAATCAGGCACATACTACGGACTGGCGGCTCCGTCTCATGACTGTCCTCCAGCCGACTCGTTGCTATGATATGCCTCCCCAATTTTGTCCGGAAACACCCGCCTTTTTCCGGATAAATGCTTGGTTATGAATAGCTTGTCCCGATTAAAACGTTTTCTTCCGGACAAATTGTTAACCCGACCTAACTCGTCCGGAAAATGACTACTTTCCACGGACATTTTGCAAGTGACCTGCCCCCAAATGTTTGAAAGAAATCGCGGCCGACTCTCTCCCCCTCCCAGGCTGTCCGAAAAGTCCTCGCGAGGCTAAAACACTCCGTACCCCTATACAAGGACAGAAGCGGATTCTCGATTCTCACTGAGGAATGTTTCACTTTTCAGACAGTCTCTCCCAGTCCGAAAACTCCTCACGAGCCTAAAACACTCCGCACCCCTAAACAAGGTCGAAATCGAGTTCTTGATTCTTCTGGCAGAAGTTTGACTTTTCATAAGCGTCTTCCCTGTTACGTATTGATGAGCATTCACTAGTTTCGACCCTCTTGACAACTGCTGATTTTTATTATTTGCTTCTAAAGTGTTGAATGTCAATGTTATACTAGGCTGAGATAGCCTAACGAACCTGTCAAGCACCCCTTTCGAAACCACCTCTTGACATCCATTGTGTAGCGCAAGTAATTGATTATTAGACGATAAGATAGATACATTACTGCCAAGAGGGTCGAATGTATGACCATTTCTTTTGTCTCCATTTTTACTTACGTTTGGACTTTGGAAAGCAAACCGCTGGCAGCGCGTCAATACGTAACTCCAGAGACGCTTACGAAAAACACGTGAGAGTCTCCTCAATTGCATTCTTTCGGGAAAAAGGCCAGTTTTCACGGACATTTCTTGGTTTCAAAATAAGGAACTCGAGCAGTTCGGTTGCGTTTCTGTAGAATCATTATAGAACTGCTATTTTGTACCACCTAAAACGTTTCTGCGACACCAAATCCCCTCAAAAGAGCCAACGACAGGTCAATGCAAACTATCCCCCAGGCTGTCCGAAAGTCCTCGCGAGGCTGTACAGACTGTCTGACAACGCCTTCTGGAATCAGGCACATACTACGGACTGGCGCCGCAAAAACGCAAAACGGGATAGAGGAACGCCAATGCCACAAAAATCCAGTTCAAGCCAATGCTAAACAGCCCCCCAGACTGTCCGAAAAGTCCTCGCGAGACTGAAATACCCCGTACCCCTATACAAGGCCAGAAGCGGATTCTCGATTCTCACTGAGGAATGTTTCACTTTTCAGACAGTCTCCCCCTCAAACCCATAAAAAAGGGGGTCCACAAACGTGAAACCCCTTCAGTCAATCTTCCTCATCCGGCATATTCCCGGCGTAGTCACGCCACTTGGAAATCAGGGCGGACATGTCTGCCGGCAAGGCCGAATCGAAACGGATGAATTCCCTTGTGCGGGGATGCACGAAGCCCAGCGTCTTGGCGTGGAGAGCCTGGCGAGGACAAAGCTCGAAACAATTGCGGATGAACTGCTTGTACTTCGCGTAGATAGTGCCCTTGCGAATCTCCGAACCGCCATAGCGCTCATCATTGAAAAGAGGATGGCCGATATAATTCATATGGACACGAATCTGGTGAGTACGGCCCGTCTCCAGACGGCACTCCACAACCGTCACATAACCGAAACGCTCCAGAACCTTGTAATGAGTGACAGCATGCTTGCCCTTGTCACCATCCGGATAAACCTTGAAACGGAGACGGTCATTCGGATCACGGCCGATATTGCCGGTAATCGTACCCTCATCCTCCTTCAGATTGCCCCAGACAACCGCAACATACTTACGCTCAATGGTATGCCTAAAAAACTGCCCGGCGAGGTCAAGCTGAGACTCATCATTCTTCGCGACGACAAGAAGACCGGAAGTATCCATGTCGATACGATGAACCAGCACACCCATACGCTCATCCTTTGCGTCAGGCCCCTGGGAAATGCCAAGATGATAAGACAAGGCATTGATCAATGTCCCCTCGAAATGGCCATGACCCGGATGGACAACCATACCCGCAGGCTTGTTGACAACGAGAAGGTCATCATCCTCATAGACAATGTCCAGAGGAATATCCTGAGGAAGCACCTCGAAACCACGCCTCTCATAAGGCATTACGAAACGGATGACATCACCAGGGCGTACAATAAGATTAGCCTTCGCAAGTTTGTCATTGACACGCACATACCCGTTCTTGATGGCAAGCTGGACACGATGACGCGACGTGTCCATCAGATGACACGCCATGTACTTGTCCACCCTCAGCGGCGTCTGCCCCTTGTCCACATTGAGCCTGAAATGCTCGAACATCCCCTGCTCATCCTCCTCGGAAGCACTGTCAGCCCCCTCCTCGATTATAAGCCCGTCACCTGATGGCTCCTGCAGCTCATCATCATTGAAAATCTCGTTCTCTGCCATCGTAAATTATTTATTGTCCTTTGAAAGATAAAGAGTTACCTCAGTTCCCATAAGAACAGACATATCAGAAGCCGAAGGAGTCTGCTTGTAAACCACAGCATCCAGAGAATCACTGTAAGTACGGATATCCTTGTCGAAACGGAGCTTCGCCACATTCAGAGAATTGTCATGCAGCGCATCCACAGCCCTCATATACTTCATACCCGTAACATCCGGCACATAAGTCTGGTCATCAGTACCGAGACCGACAACAAGGTCGATTTCAGAGCCGCTGTCAATGGACTTGCCCGCCTTGATATCATTGCCGCGATAAAGCTGCCTGAGCACATTATTGGTAGCGATATCCTCCACATAACGCAGATTCCTGAGGATCAAGCCCTTGGACATGAGCTCAGCCTTAGCCTGCCTCATGGAAAAGCCGACAAGGTCCGGCATGGTAGTCTTCTTCGGAGATACCGAATTGATAGTAAGCAGGATACGACGTCCGGTCTTCACATGGCTGCCAGCCTTCGGCACCTGGGAAAACACCAGACCGCGCCCCATCTTGCGCACATACACAGAATCAGTCACATCGATTCTGATACCCCTGTCAGACGCCAGATAAGAAGCGTCACTCACACTCATATTGGTAAAGTCAGGCACCTCTATCTCCTGACCATGATGAGTTCCAATCTTGAGAAAAAAATTGGCCACGAAAACAAGAGCCAATACCACAACACAGGCCGCAATCACATTCCTCACGAACCAGTTGCCGAAAAATCCCTTAAAATCCATATTCCAGAATAAGTTTGTTCAATGTTACACTACTTGGTGAAAATCAGTTCCATAACACCATCCGTCAGAAGCGCGATTCCGATGATGGTCACGATGACACCCGTGATACGGTTAATCCACAGGATGGTCCCCAACTTGAAATTCTTGCGGATTTTGCTGAAAACCCACGAAAAGAAGAACCAATAAAGAGCCGAACCCGCACTGAGCGAAAGCAGAAGAGGCGCAACCCTGAAATCATGAGGTTCCAGTTCAATGCCGAAGAACGCAAACAGCGCGAATATCACGAAAATGGCGCCCGGATTGGAAATGCCCATGAACACGGCCTGAAAGAAATCCTTCATGGAATAAGAAGAATGGGCATCCTCCCTTTTCATCTTCCTGAACGGGTCCTTCAACGTCATACTGCAGCCAAGGAGCGTAACCACAATACCGCCGCCGGCCATTATCAAATCACTGTAATTTTCAATGAAAGTCTCTGCGATTGCCAATGCAAAAACAGCGATGACCGCAAAAATCGTATCAACGAGACACGCACCAAGCCCGGCAAAAAAACCGGCCTTATGTCCATCACTCAAAGACTTCTGTATAACGAGAATAGCAATCGGCCCCAAAGGGACAGACGCACAAATGCCTATGATGAAGCCTTTTAGAATATCAAGCAGCATATGAATCAATTTTTGTCATGCCGGGCTATACGCAAAATACGCGTTCCACACATGACCATAATCATGCAAAGATAACAATTAATTCATATCTTTGCACAAGCAGAATGGCCTACCGTCAAAAAGCAGGCCCTCAAAGCATTAAAAAACAGACAAAATGAAAAACAAAAATACACTTCTTGCAATTCTGGTCCTTCTCTTCGTCGTCCTGATGTCCATCCCCTATCTGGTGCCCCACACCGGACTGCTGGCCCTCTTCGGACTCGTGCCGCTACTCTGCATGGAAAGAATCGCGACCATGACAGGCACACGCAGGATATGGCTCTGGCACTACAGCGCCTTCGTACTCTGGAACGCAGCCACCACATTCTGGGTCTGCAACGCAACCGTCGGTGGAGGAATCTTCGCAGTACTGGCCAATGCCTTCCAGATGTCCATCGTATTCGGACTGTTCAGATGGAGCCGCAAAATTCTGAAAGGCTCCCTGCCGTACATCCTGCTCGCAATGATGTGGATTGCATGGGAAAAATACTATCTCACAATCGCACAAATCTCCTGGCCATGGCTCGTCCTCGGCAACGCCTTCGCAAGAACACTGTCAATGGCACAGTGGTATGAATATCTAGGCACCCTCGGCGGATCCCTCTGGATCTGGGCCTGCAACCTCGGCCTGTTCGGCATAATGGTCTCATTATCAGACGGAAGCTGGTCAATGTTCAACGCCAAAGCCAAGACCGCCGCCATCGGAGGCTATCTTCTACTGCTCGCAGCCCCGATGGCACTGTCAATGCATATATACAATTCCTACGACGAAGTCGCCGACAAGACCATCGACGTAGTGGTGCTGCAGCCTAACATTGACCCGTACCAGAAATTCCAGGCATTGAGCCAGGACCAGCAGGACGCAATCCTGGCAGGCCAGCTCACAGAAGCATTGACAAGAACAGATACCGGCAGGATGGTGCTGGCGGTAGCTCCGGAGACCTTCACGAGCCACGTCTGCCTGAACAATCTGAGTTTCAGCAGAACCCTCAGACGCTTCGAAAACATCATTGAAAAAAGGCCTGACGCGAGCCTCCTGATGGGCGCATCTACCTACGATCTCATTGAATCAGAAACCGTTCCGTCACATACCGCGAGGAAGGTCAGCGACGGAATGTGGATAGAGACGCACAACTCAGCATTAATGCTCACCGGCTACAGACCGGAACAGATTTACCACAAATCCAAACTCGTCGTGGCCGTGGAAATGACTCCGTACCCGGCATTCTTCTGCAAGATTGACAACCTCCTGGGAGGAGTGATGGGAAGAAATGTCGGCCAGGACGAAGTGACTCTGCTGAACTGCGAGAAAAGGGATTCGGCGGGCAAGGTCAATGATTCTGTACCCGTAGGCTGCGCTGTCTGCTACGAGTCCGTCTATCCGGAACATTTCGCGGAATACGTGCGCAAAGGCGCTGAACTTATGACAGTTATCACCAATGACGCATGGTGGGGCGACACGCCTGGATACAGGCAGCACCTCAGCTATTCATCGCTGCGGGCAATCGAGACAAGGCGTGACATAGCAAGAAGCGCCAACACGGGAATCTCGGCATTGATAAACCAGAAAGGCGATATCGTCGCGGAGACGGAGTGGTGGAAGCCGGCAGTACTTACAGGAAAAGTCTGCCTCAATGACCGTCAGACGTTTTTTGTCCGTCAGGGTGACATTGTCGGCAGACTCTGCGTATTCTTTTCCGTTCTTCTCCTGCTCGGCGTTGCCGTCAGAATCAAAGTAAGAAAATAATTCTATTCATTCTCCAATGCTGCTTTCACGACTGGATCTATCTTCAGATAAATGCGGTAGAAAGCGTTGTCGTTCAGTCTTGAGTAACGGCCTATCAGCGCGCGGAGCTGAGGAATCAGATATTCCTCCGTCTCGGCCCACTCCCCTGCAGCCGGCCTGATGCCGTCAACGGAAGCCGCATAAGACTGGAACGCTGAAGGGATGTTCAGTCCGTCAAGGAAGGCATCCAGTTTCTTATAGTCGTCAATTTCAGACAGTTGCTTGGCATACTTGTCGAAAATGTAGGAAGCGAAACGCATCTGGGTAGCCTTCTTATTGCAGCGGATGAAGAACTTGGAAGCCAGTGTCGTGTCCACAGGGACGAAGACATCCGGCACGATTCCGCCTCCGCCATAAACGGTACGGCCTCCGACAGTATGGTAAACTTCATTCTTGTCCACCTTCATGCTGTCCTTGTCAAACATCTCGCCGTCAGCATACCTCTTATATATATCATACTGGTAATCAGCAGAATAAGGCTTCTGGATACATCTTCCGGAAGGAGTATAGAAGCGGGCCACGGTAAGCCTGATGCCGGAACCGTCATTGAAATAGACAGGCTCCTGTACAAGGCCCTTGCCATAAGAACGGCGTCCCACAATCGTTCCCCTGTCATTGTCCTGAATCGCTCCGGCGAAAATCTCACTCGACGAAGCCGAATTTTCATTGATAAGGACAGAGAGTCTGATATCCTTCATAATTCCCTTTCCGTCAGCCTTATACGCCTCGCGTCTGCGATGAAGTCCCTGAAGATAGACGATTTCATCACCCTTCTCGAGGAACATGTCGGAAAGCATCAGGGCCTGGTCGAAATATCCGCCGGAATTGTCCCTGACATCGAACAGAAGGTTCTTGATTCCCTGCTCGAGAAGATTCTCTGAAGCGGCCTTGACTTCCTGGTAAGTGGTGCGTGAGAACTTGGACAGACGGATGTAGCCCGTAGTATCATTGATCATGAAAGCTGCATCCACGCAGTGCACGGGAATCTTTCCGCGCTTGATCTTGAACGGAATCCTCTCGCTGCCACGTTTCACGAGCACTTCCACCTCAGTTCCGGCACGGCCTTTCATATGGCGGACCATGCTGTCCTGAGGGAATTTCACGCCGGCGATGACTGTGCTGTCCACCTTCAGGAGACGGTCGCCAGGCTGGAGACCGACCTTTTCAGACGGGCCGCCCGGTATGACTTCCAGAACGATGGCCGTATCATTCGGGACATTGAACTGGATGCCGATTCCATCGAAATTTCCGGCAAGGTCGGACTCGGATTTCTCCAGATCCACAGGAGGCAGATAGATGGAATGCGGGTCAAGAGAAGCCAGGGACGCGACTATCGCAGCATCCGTAACTTTCTTTACATCAACGGTATCCACATAATTTTCCTGTACCTGTTCAAGTATGAGATTCAGCTTCCTCCAGTCCGTATAATCGCCATTCAGTTTGTGGCTCGGACGGGTTACTGAAAAGAACAAGACCGTACCCAGAATACCGATAACGATTCCAAGTACGGCAGATAGCGTGCTATATTTATCTCCCTCTTTCATAAACCACTATTGTTCGTCAACATTGACCTGTTCGACCTCGATTCCGGCCTGCTTCAGAAGGTCCGGTCCGTCATGCAGCCTGTACTCGTCACGATAGACGACCCGCTTGATTCCGGCCTGGATAATCAGCTTGGCGCACTCGATGCATGGCGATGCCGTCACATACAGTGTCGCATCCTCGCTACTATTGCCGGACTTGGCCACCTTCGTAATGGCATTGGCCTCAGCATGAAGCACATACGGCTTCGTGACCCCGTTCTCATCCTCGCAGATATTTTCAAACCCGGACGGGGTTCCGTTGTACCCGTCCGAGATGATCATATTGTTCTTCACGAGAAGCGCACCGACTTTACGCCGTTTGCAATAGGAGTTTTCGGCCCATATCTGAGCCATCCTGAGATAACTGCGGTCGAACTTCTTCATATATGAAATTAGTTTCTCTGATAAAGATATCTCTTGATACTTCTCTTAGGAGTCCTTTCGAAATCCTCAGGCATGAATTCCATCTTCGCAATCTTCGCATAGTTAGGAACCTGCTTGTTGATTTCAGGAAGAGTCTCCTGCAATTTGGCCTCGAGTTCAGCCTTGGTGAGTCCGTCAAGCTCTGCCTGATGATAGTCAGGATAGATGAGGGCGACAAGCGAACCGTGATCCTCAATCACAAGTGAATCAACGACATAGGTAACATTGTTCACAACTCCCTCGATTTCCTCAGGATAGATGTTCTGTCCGGAAGGACCGAGAATCATGCACTTTGAACGGCCTTTCAGGAAGAGATAACCCTGCTCGTCCAGAACTCCCATATCTCCGGTATGGAACCAGCCGTCCGGCTCGATTACGCTGTTGGTAGCTTCCTCATTCTTGAAATATCCGAGGAAAACATTAGGGCCCTTAACGAGCACCTCGCCCGGAATATTGTGAGGGTCAGGTGAATCAATGCGGACAGACATGTTCATCGCAGCAGGGCCGCAAGAGGCAAGCTTCGCATCTTTCCAGTCAGAATAACAGATGATAGGAGCGCACTCGGTCATACCGTAACCCACAGTGAAAGGGAATCCTATCTTGCGGAAGAAGCGCTCAACCTCAGGATTGAAGGCTGCACCTCCGATGATGACCTCATAGAAACGGCCTCCGAAAGCATGGACAAGCTCATTGAGAATCTTCTTCTGAATCACCTTGTCAATGATAGGAAGGTTCATCACCATCTTGTTCCTGTCAATGATAGGCTTCAGCTTGGACTTGTAAACCTTCTCGATGATGAGAGGAACTGCAATGATGATATGAGGCTTGATGTCGGCAAACGCCTGCATGATGATCTTCGGGCTAGGCACACGTGTAAGGAAGTGCACATGGGCACCGATTGTCATCTCGAACAGGAACTCGAACATCATGCCGTACATGTGTGCAGAAGGCAACATTGACACCACCTCAGTGGTATTGTCGAGCTGCGGCATCGCCTGCACGTGCGCGAATTCGATGTTGGAGTAGAGCGAGCGGTAAGGCACCATGACACCCTTCGAGAATCCGGAAGTACCTGAAGTATAATTGATCAATGCGAGTTCGTCAGCGCTGTCCTCATAGTAATTCAGGTCCTCAGGGCCGAAGTTGTTCGGGTATTTGTGGCCGAAACTTTCATTCAGATGCTCACGGACCTGGGACATCTCCTCAGTCTTGGAATAGAGGAATCCGAAGGTATTGATCTGCACAACTACATAAAGGCCAGGCATTTCCGCCTCCGAGAGGTTCTCCCAGATGACGTCATCCACGAAGAGGACCTTGGCCTCGGAATGGTTCACAAGATAGTGGATGTTTCCGGGCTTGAATTCATGGAGAATAGGCACCGGAACTGCTCCATAGGTCAATGCCGCAAGGAAGCTGACGCCCCAGTTGGCCTGATTTCTCGAGCAGATGGCAACCTTGTCACCTTTCACAAGTCCGCACTGCTCGAATGCGATATGAAGTTTTGCGATTCTTCTTGCTACATCTCTGTAGGCGAGATCCTGTCCTTTGTAGTTCGACAACGCAGGACGGTCCCAGTTTTTCTTGAAACTCGTCTCAAGGAGTTTGTTAACTGAATGAAATTCCATTTTTTCTAGTTTAAAATCAAAGTTTCAGTGACCTCTCTTTGCCGTCATAGCAAAGGGCTGACACTGTACCCTTGTCATTGACATTGATCTTGCTGTCGGGCAGCAGCATCTTGTTTCCGTTTCCGCTGTACAGAGGCTCGCCTCCGTCGAATCCGAACACAAGTGTACGCACTGAAGTCCTGACTACCCAGAACCTCTTGCCCTTGACTTTCAGCAGTTCAGGCAATGACTTGATTGTTTCTTCTGTTTTTATGCCTTTCCACGAAGAAGGCTGCTTCCCGTGGAGATCATACATTCCGATGGTATTGTCCTTATGGAGCACCTGCACCGTATATCCGTGCGCTCCGGTAAAGTCATAAGCGGCCGGGCCGAGAAGGATTTCCTTTCCGAGTTCCACAGGGAATGGCTTCACGAAGCGCCCGAGCCTGTCGATGAGATATAGTTTCGAACCGGAAGCGAACAGGAACTGCAGCTTGCCGTTTCCGAAATAGTCAATGTCTTCCACAGCCCCGCAAATCGGCGCGCTGAACGGTACGCCCCAGATTCCTTTTCCGCTTTCCTCCTTGAGTACCAGGTAGTTATTGGACTGCTGCGAGAACAGGTTGGTCTTGCCGGTACCGCAGTTCTTGACCTTGAACGGACCCTTAGGGACATTCACGACGGTGTCTCTGAGAAGCGCCGGCATGGTGTCTTCGCTGCCTGCAAAGGCGATACGGTTCACGTCGAGTTTCAGTTTCGGCACAGCGCCCGGCGCTATCGAGAAGAATACCGGACAAGCTGATACACCATTAAGGATTTCCTTGGCTTCCTTCACCATATCCTTGCTGAACACATCAGTTATGACCTCAGGCGAAACCCTGCAGTAAGCGCTGAACACCGTTCCCTCTGTCGGCATACGGGATGAAAGGCCTGAATCCGACAGGAAGTCCTTCAGTCTCCTGCGTTTGACGTCTGACGAAAGCAGTGAAACAGTGCTCCTCTCGCCGGCGATTATCCAGCCTTCCGAATATGCGAATGTCGAATCCGGGAGGTCGTAGAGTTTTCCGAAAAGTGCTCCGGCAAACCCGCGATACGGATTGGACTTCACTCCCCCGTCGTAATCTTTCAATGACTTGTAGGACATTCCCCTGAAGAGAACCGAGATGTCCTGCTTTCCGGGCCTTATGAAAAGAACCGGCGAAACGCCTGTCTCCGTCTGGATGGCAGCGCGTACAACTTCCTTAATATCAATTGCTTTAGCCCAGACATCCGGCGTAATTTTCACCCTTCTGCCCAGAGTATCTTTCCGAATTCTGTTCTTGTCTCCGCCACCGGCAGCGTCGATGTATTTGGAATACAAGTCGCATGAGGTCTCCGCATCCGCTATCTGGATTCCATAGGCCGCAACCGTTGCAGCCGGCAGAATTTCCGCCATCCTCGATGCGGAAGGCTGCATTGACCTATACATATTGCTGAAATATGCCGGACTCGGATAGGACGCGACCTGTCCCCTCATGACCAATGATTTTTCTCCGGCCTCCTCGACTGCGAATGAGGTCCAGCCCGCGAAATTTTTCAGGAATGAGGAATATTTTCTATAGTTCCTGGACAGGAACGAACTTGCCAACTTTCCGCAATAATCGCCATTGACCATAACAGAAACGGCTCCGGAAAACTGTGCTGCGATTGCCGCGCATTCGGTTTTTTCGAGCACCGACTCGCCCGAATCCACATGCCTCAGGCATGATTTGACGAGCGGAAGGGACGGCGAGAACACCAGAAGTGTTTTTCTTTTCAATGCTGCCGCATGGTCCGGGGATTTGTCAATGACAGCGTGAGCAACTCCGGTAGAGTCCGCGAAGCGTATCAATGTCCAGGCCCAGCTGGTGCTGTCTGACGGCATCTTGCCCGAGTCAATGACGAGTAGCGGGACAAGGTCGCCGCTGTAATGCATTGACACTGTGGCTTCTGCATTTTTCAATGCACCCGGCAGGTTTGCGTTTACGTCTTTCAGGAATCGTGCGAATGACGACCTTCCTGTGCCCCGGAACAACGGTCCGACGAGCGTTGTCGTGTCGCACGCAGCCTGTATCACTTGCCTGAACGACTCTCCATGCAGTATCATGGCGGCATCTGACGGCACTGCACAAAGGACAGGGCAACGGGATGAGGCTTCCGCAAAGAGTCCCTCCTGAGATATGGTGGTATCGCCGCCTTTGTCTCCTGAGTACAAGACTGTTATCGCACTGACGCAGAACACTACGAGTGCGGCCAGTACGGACAGACAGATTATGAGCGATTTCCTGTTCATTAGATATTCAAGTTTCGCAAGTTGCATAACTTGCCGAGTGTTTGTGTACGTTACCACATACAACAAGTTGCGGGACTACTTACGTCAAGTAACTATCCCACAACTTACAAAGATACATATTAATTTTTTTAATGTGAAGAATACCTCAAATCAGTGTTCCATTTGGAAATTATTTTCGGGTCTTAAGGATAATTTTTCTACCTTTACGACAATTCTGGCGACAAAAAGGAGAATGAATCAATAATGCCGCTTCTGCCTGTTCACACTACCCATGGAAAACGGTGTAAAAAACAGCCTGATTTTACACCGTTTCATCATATTTGCCAAAACGGTGTAAAAACAAGGCGATATTTACACCGATTTTACGTTGAGCCAGCTTAGTTGCCTCGGACGCACTATGAAATGTAGATCAAGCTGGATTTTACGTTGAGCCATTGTCACCCGAATATCAGAACGATAGCAAACCCCCAGTACGTTTTGTCCGGAAAATGGTGGGTATTTACGGACAGTCTCGCTCGCAAAACGATTCCCAAACGGGGTCGAGGATATCCAACAAGAGAGTTGGCCTGGAAGCCGCAGATGTTTTGAAGCAAATGCAGGATTCTCGGGATATCCAACGAAACAGTTGGGCTGGAAGGGATTGAAAGCCTCTTTTTCGTTCCGCCTAAAACGTTTTCACAGAACAAAACTGCTGTTCTGACACATTTGGTACGATATAAAACGTTTTCGCGGGACAAAATCAGTATTCTCTTCTGGCTGTCTTAAAAGTACCTGCCGTTATGAAATACTCTGTACCCATATACAAGGCCGGAAGCGGATACTCGATTCTCACTGAAGAATGTTTGAGTTCTCGGACAAGACTCCCGTCAACGCCGACTATCCAAGTCAACACGCAACAGAAGAGACGCCCTAAGCCGACTCGCTGCCGTCCTCGCCGAACCGACCGTCCTTAGCCTCGAAAATTACCGACGGCTCCAGCACCTCCACCGTATGCCAGGCCCCTGACGGAACCACGCACCCGAAATTCCCCGCCACCGGGTCCATGCAGAACCTCTCCACCTCACGGAACGACCGCTCCCCCGACTCCGTCAGCACCTCCTCAAAAATCACCTCCGTCACCCTCCCGCAAAGAAGCATCACACTCTCATTCGAATTCGGATGCCTGTGAATCGGCACCACCGTCCCCGGCATCAACGCATTCAGCATCCGCTGACTACCGTCCCCCGCCGAAGTCCTCAAATCGAAATTCTGCCTCAGCCTCGGATTCACCACCGCCTTCCCCAGCAGCTCCGCAACAAGATTCTTGTCAATGTCAATCATAATTATCAATGTTAAAGTCAATGTCAATGCTACCGCCCGGTTCCACAATTCACATCAATACCATCCATCCCGCGAAGCGCACACTACCCTACAACCACATAAGTCCTATTCCCAGATATCATCAAGTCCTGACTCCCAATTCGGGAACGGAGGATTCTTCGACAGTTCACCGCAACTCTTAAAGGTACTACAAAATATTGGAATTTCCCGCAAACGAGGACGCAGGAAACGGCATGAGGGACGAATTCCATCAGGCGGGACGACGCCACAGCCCCCTCTGTAACACATTGATAATCAAGAACCAATTACTTTAGGCGTGGATTTCCGCTGATTTTTTTGCCACTAATCCACATCTACTTTCATAACGTCCTATGAATCAAACTATTGCAAAAATCGATATGGCTCCTTCCCGACAACAGAACTACGGAACTCCGGAGTGCAAATGCACAGAAGTCTTCACTCATACTTCCTTTTCCTCAAAACCAGTAAATCCAAGCCGTTAATCCAAGTTTGCGGAATTTAGGATTATACAAAAATATGTTAAACACACGGCGCAAAAAGCGCACTCTTCTTTTGTCAATGCCAAGCCATCACAACGCTTTATTTCTACGTAAAACGTCCTTTAATTCTTCAGAACACTGGACCTCACTAAAGTCATAAGCTGCTACATCGAATGCAGTAATGACATAAAATGAATATTTGTAATCAGTCCAATCATCAGAACAAAACATAATCCGGCCATTAGACAACACTGCAACTATTTGATCATTCTGCACATTAAAGCCTATATCCAAGATATCTCCATCTATTATATTCTTAGGTCCATGATAAGGGTGTTCTTTCCACCATCCCATTCTCTTGCCATAAGAATACTTTTCAAAGTAATAATGGGTCTTTAATATATGATACCCATCCGATTCTACAATGATTGTCTTTTGTGGATGTACAACCATCATTGAGTTTTTATTTGGTAATTGTAAGTGTCTCAGAACAGCGCCATTTCCAGTATGATACATATCTAAATTTCCGTTAGCCAACGCTACCGCTATAAATGGCTGCTCCTCAAACAGTCCTATGCTTTCTATTGTAGAATATCCACCATTGAAAGTCAATAAAGATTGATCTCTGAAACTGCGTATTTTTGCGACATTTCCTTTATTGTTGACAGCAGCAATAGAATTATCTCTAAGTATGCATATCAAACTTGGATCAGCAACGGGACTATCTATAATACTGCTCTTTCCTGTTCTCAGATTATACAAGAATACCTTTCCTTCCTCTTTTCTTACAACACAATCATCTTTACAAAAAATTTTACCACGATTGCTTGAAAGGAAGTATTCTTCAAAAACTTGTTCTTTATGCCGTCTTACATCATACACCCATGTGCCATGACGAAACATTTTGCCTAACATCCAATCTCCGTTTTCCGAAAGATGAATACTATCAACATTATTCGGACAAGTCAACTCTTCCAATTTACTGCCATTATTTAAGTTCCAAAGTTGTACACGCCTACGTCCTCCAAAAACTTCGTAACTAAGTGTAATGGCTTTGCTTCCATCACCTGATATTGTAGCATCTTTCAATCTGGCCTTTCCTCTTGCAAGTATACCTATAGTTTCATTTTCATGCTCCAATATCAAGCGGCCGTCCGCATAAGAAATAGCACAAAAATTCTCATCACCAACTTTATCAATTTCTCCGTGGCTTTTGTCAAATTGCTTTTTCTCATATCTATTTAATATTGAGATGTCATGACCTTGCACTGGATTCAAATATTTGTCCTTTCCTTGATTTATTGTCTTGCGTGTAAAATCTGTAAGGCTATAAATAACCTCACGGTTAGGATAATATAGATGGACTGCATTATTGCCGACGATGATAGACTTTAGTTTGTGACATATTCCATCCTCTTGACCTATCTCTCCAGAAAAGGCCCAACTATTTTTATATACGAACACATATAATTTACCAGACAACACAAACAAACGGTTTTCTACGAAAACCATTTTTGACAAATTTTGTCCGAAATCAAAAACATAAGGAGATGTAGATTGTCGTAATGAGAAGACATATATTCTCTTATCTGCCCATGTCGCCAAGAACTCCTTATCTGATGACAATGTTAGATGCGTATGACAGACAGGCATACCCATACTGATACCCAACGTTACATTATCAATTATTGCACCTTTCAAAGAAGTTCTCGATGTCTGCAAAGCGTTATTTGGCAATTTCACATCTCTCAAGTCCAATTCTGAATAGTCAGCAACATTGTCTTTATTGCTTGAAGGAAAAGCATCGAATAGGTTTTGAACCAAGACAGAAACATTCGCAATTTCAGCTGCTTCCTGACGTACGCATTGGGCTGTATGGTGCCAGTATTGCCTGTCTATCTGCCGGATATTGGATATTATAGAGAATGGTATCGGACGCTCATTCCATAAAGCCAAAACATCCTTCTTGCTGTTCGTTTGTTTTACAATATACTTTGCAGAGAGATAATCACGAAACATTTGGTGCGGGAAGGCTGTTGTTCCCTGATTCATGTAAAGGAGACGCATTTCTTGTGTAAGAAAATCAATCACCTGATATGGCTCTAAAGATAGCTCTGATGCTCCCCTATAATATTGACGTATCGCATGGATTGCTGCATTTTCAATAACAACATTATCAAGCATGCCTGTCAATAGCTTACGAAACTCTTCATCCTCTATGTTCATTCTGAACGAAGACTCATAGCAATATGCAATATTGGGCAATATCTCATCAATGCAAACCTGCGACAGTAGCATCTTACAGCCATCTACTTGACCGCGCAATGTCAATAGAGCCTGCTGTGCCACATAATAGTTATGAAACAAATCTGCTTCACACATTATAGGAAATTTCCAGTTCAAGAAATGGATATTCTTTGAGTCATTGACAACTGAACAAATTTCCTTATAAATTGTCACCATCATCGGATTGCTTAGCAATCGTGTCAATACTTCAGATTTTACAATATTATTCCATTCCTCTTCCGAGAAAAAATCCCTGATTTCAGTTTTGCCCAATGCACACAGCTCAGATTTCCTAAATGTCGGCAAACTATACCTTACCGTAAAATCAGAACGGGAAGATATAAGAATTTGTACTCCCTCCAAGAAACTGAGACGTTGTATCTCCTGTATGAATTTTCGTTCTGAAATTCCATCCACTTCGTTCATTCCATCAATGAAAATGGTCAGTGTAGGTTGGCGATGTTTTTGTGTCAAACATTTTTCCAACAAGTCAGTATCCCCATTGAAAACACATCTTGCACAGTATTTGATCAGGTCCATCCCAATACTTGCAAGTTGTTCCGCTGATACATACAAGGTAGGAGAATTTGTTGTTTTACAATAGTCCAATAACATCGTGGTTTTTCCCATACCACCATCTGCCAAAAGAACAATATGTGGACAATTCCTATTCCAAGCCTTACTCAGAAGCGTAGATATGGTTTCATACGTGCCTTCCGAATGAATTTTTGGAATCAAATTCCGTTCAACCTTATCAGGCATCCGATTGTAGAAATACGAGTTTGCCTTTTTACATGCAAGCTGTTCTTTCGATTGCCCTTCAATGCCTGCCGGCTTAAGTTGAAATTCATAGACACCAACCTCTTCACCATCCAAATCAATAATTGGATACTCTGCCCATCCTTCTGGAAACCAAGTATATGCACATATACGGCATTGATAATTTTCTGAATCGTATTCTCCAATCAATATCGTGGCATTCGCATCCGTCTCATAATGTAACTCGCCCGCCTGTAAAGAATCAAGATATTTCATCTTTTGCAAGTTATGATCATGTTCATGACCTGCAAGCCAAAGTCTTACATTATTCTTTTGCAAAACATTTGATAATAGTTTTCTCTCGTCTTGCAATAAAGAAGTAATCGGATAGTGAGTTAGTAAGATTGTTGGCTTTTCTTGGTTCAACTTACGAACGACAGTATATAGTTTTTCCAATCCCACTAACAAATCAGTTGCTTTACCACTTTGGGAATAAACTAATGTCGTGTCAACATGTAACACATTAAAATCTGGTGTTTCAATAGAGAAATGAGGATTATTGCTATCTTTATACAAACCTATACGATCTGTATCATACAATTCAGATAAGAAATCTACGAAATCCTCTTTACCTGACTGTAATTTCTCTATGTCAACAGTATCAATATGTCCATAATCTGGTTTATAGTATCCATCATATGGAACTATATGTTTAATAGCATCTTCTCTCCCCTCAGCAAAGATGTTTACATCATGATTCCCTGGAACAATAAACAATCGTTCTATCGGAACGCCGACAGCATGACAAATAATTCTCATATAATCAGCCATGTCTTCTGTAAAAGAATTGGGACGGACATTGGCCGAGCGAATGTCTCCAGTACAAAACACATAGTCACACTTCATCCTTTTATTCCTTAAAAAAGAGGGAAGTTCATCACGAAGTCTTGCCGATGAGAAATTACCATCATTTAAATGCAAGTCCGAAATATGTAACCAACGAATCATAATGCTTTATTTTGTTACAATCACTTTTGCGTTCTTATTTTCATATCTATGTCCAATGCCATAAATACTGACACTTATTTTTTCATTATACAAAAGAAGCAAAATTTTTAATATTTTGTTCTATGCTCATTATTCTACCATGTCGGTCATTTTCAGGATGCAAGTCATCCCACCCAAAACATTTGCATAAACATTCCATTCCAAAATCCGCATCAGTCTTGACATTAGTTAGGGATTGTCGTTTAATGTTTTCAATCTGAGCGAAGCAGCAGACAATCCCTTCAATTTCTGCGACCGACTCATCAAAATTTCAATTTTATATCATTTTCCAGTCGCTTCGACCGGATTTTTTGTCTGTTTCCCGATGCAACAAGTGCAAAATCTCCCACAAGAGTTCCACATTGATCGTATGTTTCCGTGTCAGGCAGCCGCTCTCACTTCGGCCTGAATGTGTCAATCGATTCCATACGGTTCCTTTTTATGAACCGCTTACGCACATATATTCGTTGACCGTGCATTTGTTGAGCCGATTTCAGTTGCAATGTCCCGATTAGGCATCCCCTGTGTGCTCGGCGTTTCAGTGATTGTTGTAAACAACAGACTCATGTTGACAGCGGTCGCCAAGATTGCCTTAGTAGTAATATTCTGAACAGAAAAAGAAGTATTGTTTCTTTTATTGTTCAAATTATTGCTATATTTACAGCATGAAGAGAGAATTAAGTGAAATAGGAACCATTCCAGTAACAACTTCAATCATTGAATCGCTATATCCGGAACTGAAGTCTGCCAATAAGAAAGTAACTTGGCTTGAGAAGCAAGGATTTATCATCAGACTGAAGCGGGGACTTTATGTGGCTAATCCCAAACATTCAGGAAAGACTCTATCGAGTGAGTTGATTGCCAATCATCTCTATACACCTTCGTATATTTCAATGTCCACTGCACTACGATATTATGGACTTATCCCCGAGGCTGTATATGTTCATCAATCAATGACGGTAAAGCACTCCCGCAGCTTTCAAACTCCGGTCGGCTATTATGACTACAAACATATCTCAAAAGAGGCATTCCCGATAGGAGTAAGGAGTATGTATAAGGATAATTATGCTTTTCTTATTGCATCACCGGAAAAGGCTTTGTGTGATTTGATTGCCAATTCCTCACAGGTCTATCTTCGCTATATGAAAGATGTGGAAACATATCTTGAACAGGATATTCGTATGGATATGGATGAGTTCTATAAGATGGATGAAACCATATTCGAAGACTACATAAAGGTTGGCAAAAAGGCTGATTCCATCTCGACACTTTTAAAATTCTTAAGACGATGAAAAATGAAATATTCGACAATATGCTCTCCCGTTATGATTTAACTACAGAGCAACAGAAGAGAAACGCCATATTTGAAGTAAACCAACAAGTGATACTTGCTGGCCTGTATGCCGGAGGCTTTTTTGAGTCGGCAGCTTTCTTGCTTGAGAATCTTTCATGGCTTGCAGCGTTTCAGCGAGGATATGGATTTTTCATTGCTTACACAAGATGACACGTTCGATTTCACGAAATATTTTCCTGCTATCATTGATGCTTTTACAATGGTAGGCCGTGAGGTTGAAATAAAGAAAAAAGACAAGAGGAATTTCGGAAAGGTCGAATCTGCATTTCTTAAAGACAACACCGATGTATATGATGTGACTTTCCAAACAGAGAAGTCTATAAAGATAAAGATAGAAGTAGATACTTGCCCACCGTTGAACTTCAAGACGGAACAGAAGCTATTGCTTCAGCCATATTCATTTATGACCCGTTGTCTTACACTTCCCGACTTGTTTGCAGGCAAGATGCACGCATTAGTATATCGTGCATGGAAGAACAGAGTAAAAGGTCGTGATTGGTACGATTTTGAATGGTATGTACGCCATAATGTCCCACTTAATTTTACTCATTTAGCAGAACGGTGCAAGCAATTCAACAATGAGGATATTAATCCAGAGTTATTCAAGGAGAAACTCATTGAACGTCTCTCAACATCTGATATAAAACAAGTGAAAGAAGATGTATTGCCTTTCGTGCGCAATCCAAAGGAACTTGACATTTGGTCAAATGATTATTTCGTGCAGTTGGCCGGGATGATGATAATGGGATAATCTTATATTTAGGAATCGTCGTCAAATGTTTTCACTCCGAGCGAAGCAGCAACCAACCCCTTCAATTTCTGCGTCCGACTCATCAAAATTTCAATTTTATATCGGTTTCCGGTCATTTCGACCGGAAACCGTAAATCAGCCATTTCCAACATGGAATAACCTCAATCATTCCATATTTATCTTCAATGGTTCTTTCTTCATCGTATGTGATGATGATTCTTCGCTTGCAAGACAAGGCTTTCGGCAACTTCTGCAGGGCTTCGACCTCTCGTTTCTCAGTAGCGTCTGATCCCTCTATGGAGCAAGAAACCTGTATGGCAAGTTCATCGTCAGGGACGTAGAAGTCAACCTCCACGTTCTGGTTATAGAAGAAAACTCGCTCATTGTCCTTGCCATTTCCGTATTTGCGGAAAAGCGAAAGAGCGACAAGGTTCTCCAGCAAAGTCGTTGTTGGATCAACCAAGAGAAGACTCAACAAACCATTGTCTATGAAATAGTACTTGCTGTTCGTCTCACGTTCAGCAAGGGCAGCACTGATGTTGTGAAATCTGAGCAGGAGCCATGCGTCCTCGCAGTATTCAATATAGCTGCTTGTAGTAGGTATGGTAATCTTTCCTCCAACACTTGACAGGATTTTGGTGACTCTGGAGTAGGAGAGCGGCTGTTTTACGCTTTCTGCCATCTTCTTGATCATCAAGCGCAAGAGGTTGGGGTTGCTTATCTTGTTTCTTGCACAAATATCTCCCAGGTATATTTTCTGATATACACTGCTCAGATAGCTTCGCTTTACAGGTAGGTGTACGCTTTCTGGCAATCCACCCCAGTTCAAGTATTCCGCATATTCACGCAGGAACAGAGACTTGCCAGTGGTACTCATCAAAGTTTCTTCATCGTATGGAATGTCACGTGAGCGAAGGAACTCTTTGAAACTGTAAGGGTAAACTTCTACTGGGATGTAACGGCCACCAAGTGTAGTCATTATTTCCTTAGAGAGCATCTTTGCATTTGAACCTGTAATCCAAACAGTACGTTTGCTGTCAGCCATACGGCGAGCAAACTTCTCCCAACCATCAATGTTGTGAATTTCATCAAGGAACAGCATCGGATTATCCTTGCCGGTCATTTCTATGTGACATTCCAGAATGGCATTGAAATCTTCATAGGTAAAGCCAACCAGTCGTTCGTCCTCAAAACTCAGATAGAGCATTTCGTCCCAACCATGTCCATCACGCAATAATTGCTGCATCTTTTCGTAAAGCACGAAAGACTTGCCAGCCCTGCGTACACCTACGAAAACATAACAGTTGAAACCCTCCGTAACAATGTCCCTGTGGACAATCTTATAGCTTTCAATTTCTCGACGATTGTCGAGAAGGATTTGCTTCAGTAGAGCTTTGTTAATCATAAATATTAAAATGACATTTTATATTAAGACCCAAAAGTATAAAATGATATTTTAATAAGCAAGATTTTCTACTGCTTTTAAGCATTTTTACCAGTATTTTTATCCTCGAAGTGACCCAAAATTTTGGCCTCATCCGCTGAGGGTGTAAAAGCTCTTACACATATCGGTCGGCTCCGACCAGAGCCAATATCGGAGACTCTCGTTCAGGCTAAACATTGCCCAAGATGGTGCGAAGCATCTCCGCGCTGAAATTCCCCGTTAAATGCATCTCCGCCCCGGACGATGTCCTGACCTCAATCGTCATCAATTCCGTCTGCATGGATGCTTGCTTACGCATTGACCTCCCAACAGGCATTAAGGCTGTCTTGTAAGCAGTAACTTTGTTTCAGCAGATTTCGGAAAAGTCACAATCAGCAGATTTCAGAAATTGAGAATCGGCAGATTTCGGAAAAGGAAGTTTTCCGAAACGTGATAATCCGGTTCTGCAGGTTACGGTTGGATAGAAAAGACATAAGTGCTATTTTTATAATGCTTGAAGTCATAAAAATAAGCACTTATGACACAAAACAATCTTATCACAATTGTTACTATGTGGAACAAAGTTAATGAATTGTCCCGTGAAAACCTACCTCAACAGCAGATAGTCACATCTTCTTTCCATCAATGCCAACAAGGCTCCGCTTCAAGCCAATGTCAATGCTACAGCTCCAACATCCTTGTCAATGCCAATCCCTCACATCCGACACCAATCCAAAACCGCCCCACGCTACTCTGCCATTTCGCGACCAAAACCGTACCGGCAAAACGTTCTAAGCGGTACAAACCACATCAAAATGCACATTTTGCACTGACTAAATCGTTTTATCGGCACGAAATAGCAAACCCAAGGCATCCAACCACTTTGCCCAAAAAAATACAAAAGTCAATGTTATCCCTACAGTCACATAATCACACAACACTAATTCTCTAATACACAACCCACCAAAAAAACGGAGCCATCAAGGCTCCGCCTATCCTAACATAAAACACTACCGAACAATAGCCTCCCTGATGCACTCCACAATATACCGAACATCCTCATCCGTCACATAAG
>ERZ1026862.559-NODE-559-length-24866-cov-5.296683_pt1 | contig 24866 bp, 19 predicted proteins | sample MGYA00380161_ERZ1026862 | MGnify/ENA primary metagenome ERZ1026862 (study PRJEB33269, sample SAMEA4719797) | human gut metagenome | biome: human-associated habitat; feature: organic feature; material: feces | place: Cameroon | collected 2013-10 ... | reverse complement strand
GATTCGTTTCTGTGAATAATCAATGCTATTTAATCATTGACAGATTTTGAATTAAAGGTTATTATATTATTGCAAAGAAAAATTCCCGAGGGATTTTTCAGAGATAAAAGACAAATAGCGAGAAATCGCACTGCTCAGCACTTCCACGGCGGAATTGCACGGGCGGAAACAAGGAAAGGACGAAACCTAAAATGAAAAATGCATTCAGAAAGGTTGCAGCGGCAACACTCGCTGCGGCTATGATGGTTCCCTTTGCAGGCTGTTCAAAGAACGAGTCTGCCAACACAATAAAGATCGGCGGAATCGGCCCGATCACCGGCGGCGCAGCAGTTTACGGCAACGCAGTAAAGAACGCGGCTGAGCTCGCAGTTGAGGAGATCAACGCAAACGGCGGTATCAACGGCATGCAGATCGAGTTCAAGTTCGAGGACGACGTTCACGACGCTGAGAAGTCCGTTAACGCGTACAACTCCCTGAAGGACTGGGGCATGAAGATCCTCATGGGCACCGTAACCTCCACTCCCTGCCAGGCAGTCGTTGAGGAGTCCCACAATGATAACCTGTTCCAGCTGACGCCTTCCGGCTCCGCTGTTGAGTCCATCAAGTACGACAACGCATTCAGAGTATGCTTCTCCGACCCGAACCAGGGTTCCGCTTCCGCTAAGTACATCGGCGAGAACGGTCTGGCTCAGAAGGTCGCAGTTATCTACAACAGCTCCGATGTTTACTCCACCGGTATCTACGAGAAGTTCGCTGCCGAGGCTGAAAACCAGCCCTTCGAGATCGTTGCTGCCGAGGCTTTCACCGAGGACAGAAAGACCGATTTCAAGACCCAGCTCACCAAGGCTAAGGACGCAGGCGCTGACATGGTATTCCTGCCGATCTACTACTCCGAGGCTTCCCTGATCCTCCAGCAGGCAAAGGACATGGACTACGCTCCTCAGTTCTTCGGCTGCGACGGTATGGACGGTATCCTCGATATCGAGAACTTCGACGTTTCCCTGGCTGAGGGTCTGATGCTGCTGACTCCGTTCGCTGCTGACGCTACCGACGACGCTACCGTTAAGTTCGTAAAGGCTTACACCGAGAAGTACGGCGATACTCCTATCCAGTTCGCTGCCGACGCTTACGACGCAATGTATATCATCAAGGCTGCCGCTGAGAAGGCAAACATCACCGCTGACATGAGCGCAAGCGACATCTGCGACGCACTCAAGACCGCTATGACAGAGATCACAGTTGACGGTCTGACCGGCGCTGGCATCACATGGACCGCTGACGGCGAGCCCACCAAGGAGCCGAAGGCTGTCAAGGTAGTTGTTACCGAGACCACCGACGACGAGGGCAACACTGTTAAGACTGGTTCTTACGCAGCAATGTAATATTTCGTCCTGAACGAAAACCTTACCGACCATATCATACCGCCGACAGGGAGATTCCGTGCCGGCGGTATAGTGGTTGATTGAGGCGGAAGCTCAGGATATGGCTTTATATAAGGGGCTGCGGCACTAAGCCGGCTGCCAGTGACCAGCTGCCAGAGATGAAGGCTGATCAGTGGTAATCCGGTCGCGGGAGCGTCGCCACTTAAATGAAAAGGGGAGGAACATTATGACCTTTTTGACCCATTTGTTCAACGGATTGACCCAGGGCAGTATCTACGCCATTATCGCGCTGGGCTACACCATGGTTTACGGCATCGCGAAGATGCTGAACTTCGCCCACGGCGACATCATCATGGTGGGATCCTACATAATCTACACCTGCATGGTAGGTCTGAATATCCCGTCAGTGGTCGCGATACTTATCGGTATGGTGTTCTGCACCGTGCTGGGCGTCGTGACGGAAAAGGTCGCATATCGTCCGCTGCGCGGCGCGTCCTCGTCCCTGGCGGTGCTCATCACCGCGATCGGCGTCAGCTACCTGCTCCAGAACCTCGCGCTGCTGATATTCAAGGCGGACCCCAAGCAGTTCAGCAGCGTTGTTTCACTCAGCAATATTTCCCTGTTCGGCGGTCAGTTGATCATCTACGGATACATGATCGTGACGATCATCGTCTGCGTGGTGGTCATGGTCGGACTTACCCTGTTCGTCAAGAAGACCAAGGCTGGTCAGGCTATGCAGGCGGTTTCTGAGGACCGCGGCGCCGCCCAGCTCATGGGGATCAACGTAAACGCCACCATCGCGCTCACATTCGCCATCGGCTCCGCCCTCGCGGCAGTTGCCGGCGCGCTGATGTGCTCTGCTTCCCCGACGCTCACCCCCTACATCGGCACAATGCCCGGTATCAAGGCGTTCGTTGCGGCGGTATTCGGCGGAATCGGCTCTATCCCCGGCGCTATGCTCGGCGGTATCCTTATCGGTATCATCGAGAAAATAAGCGAGGCGTACATTTCCTCGCAGATGGCTGACGCTATCGTTTTCGCAGTGCTCATCGTCGTTCTGCTCGTAAAGCCGGCAGGACTTCTCGGCAAGAATGTTCAGGAAAAGGTTTAAGGAGGTGCGCGGATTTGAATAAGCTCAACATCACCAAGACCACGAAGAACAACTTCTTCACCTGCGGCGGTTTCGTTGTCCTGGCGGCAATAATGCTGATACTCGACAGCGCAGGAGTACTCTCCAACTCCGTTCACGGATTCCTTGTTCCCCTGTGTATCTACATCATCATGGCGGTTTCCCTCAACCTCGTCGTAGGTATCCTCGGCGAGCTGAGCCTCGGCCATGCCGGCTTCATGTGCGTCGGCGCCTACACCAGCGCGATATTCACCAAGTGCACCGAAGCCACCATCACCAGCGTCCCCGTGAGATTCACGCTGGCGCTTCTCGTGGGCGCATTCTGCGCCGCGCTTTTCGGTCTGCTCATCGGTATCCCGGTGCTCAGGCTCAAGGGTGACTACCTGGCTATAGTTACCCTGGCTTTCGGCGAGATAATCAAGAATATCTGCAACTCCATCTACCTCGGATTCGACTCCGCAGGCTTCCACGTTTCCTTTAAGGACACCGCTTCCCTCAACCTGGAGGAGGACGGTCAGATCATCATTAAGGGCGCCCAGGGAATTTCCGGCACGCCGAAAAACAGCGACTTCATCATAGGCGCTGTGCTGGTGCTGATCGTGCTCGTGATAATACTCAACCTCATCAACTCGCGCCCCGGACGTGCGATAATGGCTATCCGCGACAACCGTATCGCCGCGCAGTCCGTTGGTATCGACATCACCAAGTACAAGCTCATGGTGTTCACGGTTTCCGCCGCGTTCGCAGGTATCGCAGGCGCGCTCTATGCGCATAATTACGCTACGCTGACGGTCACCGGCGACAAGTTCAACTACAACGCCTCCATCATGATACTGGTGTATGTGGTGCTCGGCGGTATCGGAAACATTCGTGGTTCCATCATCGCGACGATAATCCTCTATGTGCTCCCCGAGGAGCTGAGATTCATGAGAGATTACCGCATGCTGATGTACGCCATCGTCCTCATCGTTGTAATGCTCTACAACTGGAGCCCCAAAATGCAGGAGTATCGTGAAGTCCTCCGCTTCAAGATCAGGAACAAGTTCGCGAAGAAACGCAGTAAGGAGGATATTCAGGTATGAGCAACATTCTCGAGGTCAAGAACCTTTCCATTCAGTTCGGCGGACTGCGTGCCGTTGACGGACTGAACATGACGATAAAGAACGGGCAGCTGTACGGGCTGATCGGTCCGAACGGCGCCGGCAAGACCACCGTGTTCAACATGCTGACCGGAGTATACAAGCCCACCACCGGAACTATCCTGCTGGACGGGCAGAATATCACGGGAAAGTCGGCGATATCCATCAACAAGGCAGGCATCGCGAGAACGTTCCAGAACATACGCCTGTTCAAGGCGATGAGCGTGCTGGACAACGTAAAGGTCGGACTGCACAACCACATGAACTACACCGCCATCGAGGGCGTGCTCAGGCTCCCGAGGTACTTTAAGGAGGAGAAGCGCGCCAACGAAAAGGCGATGGAGCTTCTCAAGGTGTTCGGGCTTGACGGCGAGGCAGATCAGCTTGCCTCCAACCTGCCCTACGGCAAGCAGAGGAAGCTGGAGATCGCCCGCGCCCTTGCGACGGACCCGAAGCTGCTGCTTCTGGACGAGCCGGCGGCAGGCATGAATCCTAACGAAACCGAAGAGCTGATGGAAACCATTCACTTCGTGCGCGACGAATTCAAGATGACTATCCTGCTCATCGAGCACGACATGAAGCTGGTATCCGGAATATGCGAGGAGCTGACCGTGCTCAACTTCGGTCAGGAGCTTGCCCAGGGCAAGACTTCCGATGTGCTGAACGACCCGAAGGTCATCACCGCATATCTCGGCGAATAAGGAGGGAACGCTCATGTCAATGCTGTCTATAAAGGACTTACAGGTATATTACGGCGCGATAAACGCCATCAAGGGCATTTCCTTCGACGTGGAGCAGGGGGAGATAATCGCGCTCATCGGCGCCAACGGCGCAGGCAAGACCACGATACTCCACACCATCACGGGGCTTGTGCAGGCGAAGCACGGCTCCATCATGTTCGGCGGAAAGGACCTCACCAAGACCCCAGCGCACAGGATCGTTTCCATGGGCATGGCGCATGTCCCGGAGGGACGCCGCGTGTTCGCGCAGCTTTCCGTTTACGAGAACCTCATGCTGGGCGCCTATACGCGCAAGGACAAGGCGGAGATCAGTGAATCCCTGGAGAACGTGTTCAAGCGCTTCCCCAGGCTCCAGGAGCGCCGCACCCAGGCTGCCGGTACTCTCTCCGGCGGTGAGCAGCAGATGCTCGCGATGGGCAGGGCGCTGATGTCCAAGCCGTCCATAATCCTGATGGACGAGCCGTCGATGGGGCTTTCGCCGCTGTACGTCAGCGAGATCTTCGACATAATCCAGGAGATCAACAAGAGCGGCACCACCGTCCTGCTGGTCGAGCAGAACGCGAAGAAGGCGCTCTCCATCGCCAACCGTGCCTACGTCCTCGAAACCGGAAAGATCGTGCTCTCCGGCGACGCAAAGGAGCTTATGAACAACGACCAGGTCAAGAAGGCATACCTGGGCGAATGATTCCGTATTTTCATCGAATTTGTGGGAGGGTCTATGGATAAGTTTGTTGTTACCATTGCCAGAGGATTCGGCAGCGGCGGAAGGACTATCGGAAAAATGCTCGCGGATAAGCTGGGCGTGAAATTCTACGACAAGGACCTTATCCGCATGGCTTCCGACGTCAGCGGAATAAACGAGGCGCTTTTCGGGCAGTCCGACGAGAGGACCAAGTCCGGAGTATTCGGCAAGCCCGGCGTTTACAAGGGCGAGGTCATCGCCCCGGGTAAATCCGGATTCATCTCCGAGGAGAATCTGTTCAACTACCAGGCGATGGTAATAAAGCAGATCGCGGAGGAGGGTCCCTGCGTTATCGTGGGCAGGTGCGCGGACTACGTCCTGCGCGACGACCCGGCAGTGGTTCGTGTATTCATCTATGCCGACGAGGAGCACTGCGTGAAGAACGCCGCGGACGTCAAGGGAATAACCGACCGCAGGGAGGCGCTGAAGACCATCGCTTCCACCGACAAGGAGCGCGCCGCGTACTACAAGGCGCACACCGGCAGGGAATGGATCGACGCCCGGAATTACGACCTGTGCCTTAACAGCGGCGCGCTGGGCTTCGATAAGTGCGTTGATATGATCAACGACTTTATTCACGTCAAGCTCGGTAAGTGAGAATAAATACCCGGTGGGGCTGTAGGAATACAGTCCCACTTTTTTATTCCGTGACTTGAATTAAGTGCATACACAGGAAATTCCTAGATAATTTTTTTGAAAGACCCCGGAATTGTATTGAAAAAATCGTCGGATTGTGCTATAATGCTTACAATATAGGCAGAAAAATATGCCGGGCAATGGCGCTTCGTGTATTATCTGTGCGCCGCGCTCCGGTAAATTCTGGAGGCACAAATATGAAGATTGCAAAGAAGATCAGTATTACCGCCGCGGCGACCACCATCGTTTCCGCCGTGGCCGTGGGAGTCCTGTCCATCGCGTATTCCAGCGTGTACATGCGTGACAACATCACCAGTATCATGCAGGAGGAATGCGACCGCACCGCTTCGGATATCAACTCCTACCTGAGGTGCGTGGAGCAGTCCGTGGAAACCGTTGCGGACCTCACGATGACCTCCCTGGACGATTTCAGCAAGTTCCAGACCAGCGGCGAATACGTCACCGAGCTGACCGGGAAGCTGGAGCAGGCGCTTTACAGCGCGTCCTCAAATACTGACGGCGCGATCTGCTCCTACATAAGATACAATCCGGATTTCACCGAGCCGACCTCCGGTCTGTTCATGACCAGAAACAGCACCGAGGAGGAGTTCCAGAGCGTCACCCCGACGGATTTCAGCGTGTATGACAAATCCGACATTTCCCATGTCGGCTGGTACTACACCCCCGTCAACAACGGCGCGCCCCTGTGGATGTCCCCCTACTACAACGACAACGTGGGTATCTACATGATATCCTATGTGGTTCCGCTGTTCCGCGACGGCACCAACGTCGGCGTTGTCGGCATGGATATCGAGTTCAGCATGGTGCAGAATCTCGCGGACAGCTGCGACCGCTTCGACAGCTACCTCCCGGTGGTCATCGACGGCGACGGCAATGTTATGTACTGCCCCGAGATAGACTACAACACGGCGCTTTCGGACGCAAGCCCGGCGCTTTATAACGGCGTGACCAGCGGCACCAAGGACCTCATCACCGCAAAAATCGGCGACACCAACCGCCGCGCGGTATACAGCCCCCTCAACAACGGAATGACCCTCATCTCCACCGCCGACGGAATGGAGCTGTTCTCCCAGACCAACATGCTGTTCGTCATGATAGCAGGCGCTGTGGTAATCGTGGCTGTCGCGGCTACAATAATCGCGTTCATCATCGTCAACAGGATTACCAAGCCCATCAACAGCCTTAATGTGGCGGCAAAGAAGATCGCGGAAGGCAATCTCGACGTCAATGTGGACTGCCACTCCAAGGACGATATCGGCGAGCTGGCGGAGAGCTTCCGGCAGACCTCCGCAAGACTGCACAGCTACGTCGGGTATATCGACGAGCTTTCCGGCGTGCTGAACGACATCGCCGGCGGCAACCTCAACATCAGCCTCAAGCTGGACTACAAGGGCAAGTTCGCGGAACTCAAGAACGCCCTGGACAATATCACGAACTCCCTCAACAGCACGCTGTCTGAGATCAACCTCGCCGCTGACCAGGTGGCTGTGGGCGCAGACCAGGTATCCAGCGGCGCCCAGTCGCTGGCTTCCGGCTCCACTGAGCAGGCTGGCTCCATCGAGGAACTGGTGGCTACCGTCAGCGAGATCTCCGACCAGGTAAAGAAGAACGCCGAGGAGGCGGAGCGCGCAAGCGCCAAGATGAACGACATCGGCAGGGAGGCTGACCTCAGCAACCAGCGCATGAACAGCATGCTCAGCGCTATGCAGGATATCAGCAGCAACACCGAGGAGATCAGCGCCATCATCAAGACCATCGAGGACATCGCATTCCAGACCAATATTCTCGCGCTGAACGCCGCTATCGAGGCGGCAAGGGCAGGCGAGGCAGGCAAGGGCTTCGCGGTAGTTGCGGACGAAGTACGCAACCTTGCTTCCAAGTCCGCGGAGGCTTCGCAGAACACCTCCGCCCTCATCAGCAAGACCACGGACGCAGTGAACAACGGCTCCGAGATCGCGAACGCCACTGCGGAGAGCCTGCATACCGTGGTTTCCAACATCGCGGATATCGTGTCCTCCGTGGACGATATCTCGAAGAACTCCCAGAGCCAGGCGGAGGCTATCAACCAGGTCAATACCGGCGTGGAGCAGCTTTCCTCCGTTACCCAGAACAACTCCGCGGCTTCCGAGCAGAGTGCCGCTGCCGCCGAGGAGCTGGCAGGTCAGGCGAATACCCTCAAGGAACTCACCGGAAGATTCACGCTCAGATAAGCGGATTCCGGAAATACGCACAAACGGGAGGGGCGTGCGCTCCTCCCGTCGTTATAAAGGGACTGCGCGGCAGTCCCTTTTGTGCTTCCCGGCTCGCGTTTTAACAAAAAAATCCCCCGGAATCCGGGGGATTTTGTTGTGAAAACGTATCTTCCCAGACTGCCGAGAAAGGTGCAGATGCTAGGAAACGCCAGTTTGGCTAGGCTTTGTGCCTGCCAAACTGGCGTTGACGACGCAGATGTGCCTTTATCGACAGTCTCAGACTCCGGGATCCGGGGGCTTTTTTATCAGTCGATGGAATGCAGCGCCTTGTAGATATCCTGCATCTGCTGGTCGGTGGCGGCGATGGTTTCGGCGCAGTCCTTGAGCTTTGCGGCGAGGTCCGCGGAAACAACGCTGTCCGTCTTATATTTCAGGTCGTGCTCCAGGGTCGCCCAGAAGTTCATCGCGATGGTGCGTATCTGCACCTCCACATGGACAAGCTCCTTCGTTTCGGAGAGGTACACCGGGGTCTCGATGACCAGGTGCAGGCTGCGGTAGCCGTTCGGCTTCGGGTTCTGTATGTAGTCCTTCCGCTTGATGAGCTTCACATCGTCCTGCGCGGTCAGCATGTCCGCCACCGTGTAGATGTCGTCGATGTAGTTGCACACGACCCTCACGCCGGCAATGTCGTTCAGCTCCGACTTCGCGTTCTCACAGCTGAACGGGATCCCCTTGCGGTTGAGCTTCTCGAGAATGCTCTGTGGCGACTTCACGCGGTCCTCAAGGTGGTGTATCGGGTTGTGGTCGTATTTCGTCTTGAACTCGCTGTCGAGTATCTCCAGCTTGGTCTTTACCTCGCGTATCGCGGATTCGTACAGGTGTTCCAGTTCCATGAACTGATACAGCTGGTCCATTATCTTCTGCTGGGAATCCGCCGGGATAAGCTGCTGCACCGGCTCAAGTTCGAAGCTGTGTTGTTTTTCTTTTGGCATAGTTTTATCCTTTCACAATTGTGCAGTATTATTATATCAGTCAATTGTGATAAATTTGACTGCCCATGTGTGAAATTACTGTGAAACCTGACTACCTGTTGGCTTCCTCATGCATGCTGTTCAGCAGCGCTTCGATGTCGTCCTGGGACATCTTTCCGCCGGAGGGCGCGGATTCCGGCACTGTGGCTGGCTCGGGGGCAGGCTCCTTGGGGAGTTCGTCTTCAAGCGGCTCTGCGGTCGCGGCGAACATCTTCTCGATATCCTCCTGGCTCATCTTTCCGCCGGAGGGTGCGGATTCCGGCGCCGGGGTCGGCTCCGGAGCAGGCTCCGGGGATTCCGCCACCGGGGTGGAATTTGCGGCGAGTAACTTCTCGATGTCCTCCTGGCTCATCTTGCCGCCGGAGGGCGCGGATTCCGGCGCTGCGGTCGGCTCCGGAGCAGGCTCCGGGGATTCCGCCGCCGGAGCGGAGTTCGCGGCGAGCAGCTTCTCGATGTCCTCCTGGCTCATCTTTCCGCCTGAGGGCGCGGATTCCGACGCTGGGGTCGGCTCGGGAGTAGGCTCCGGGGATTCCGCCGCCGGGGCGGAGTTCGCGGCGAGTAATTTCTCGATATCCTCCTGGCTCATTTTGCCGCCGGAGGGCGCGGATTCCGGCGCTGGGGTCGGCTCCGGAGCAGGCTCGGCGGAAACCGACGCGAGTAACTTCTCAATATCCTCCTGGGACATGGTGCCGCCGGAGGGCTCCATCTCGGAGCGGCTGGACGGGTCAACGTCCGGGAGCTTGGCGGAGGTGTCCTTCTGAACAGGCTCCTCGTCCTTGTCCAGCCCGACGGAGTGCAGCAGGGCTTCTATCTCGGCGTCGGACATCTTGTTGTTCTCGATCTCGTGCTGAGGCTCGTAGGAGGTGTCCGGGGCGATAGAAACGGGCTTCGCGGATTCCGCCACGATGTCCGCAACGTTGATCTTCTTCTGGCTGAGTATCTCGTCCACCCTGGTGTCGGCGGCAGTACTGGGCTCGGGAGCGATCTCCGCGCCGCTGGGGTAGGATACCACGGGCACCGGCTGGACCTCCGGTCCGATGAGGTACTTGTCGAATTCCTCCACCGCCTGGTCGAAGGTGATCTTCTCCCCGTCAAAGCGTATCCAGTAGTCGTCGTAGGGGGAGATACCGTGGGTGCGCTGGAGTATGTTGCAGACATTGTACTTTTCCAGTCCCATGCGCTCGAGGATAGGCTTCGTGAAAGGAGTGCGGTCCTGGAACACACGGCAGGAGAACATGTAGTAAATATCCGAAATATCCAGGGGACGGTGGATAGTGGTTATCATCAGCTCCTTGAATTTGGTGATGATGGTGTAGCTGACCTGTTCGTCCTCGGAGATTATGTAGTCCGCCACAGGGGCGTCGGCTTTCCAGACCGTGAATTTCATGGGCAGCGGCATTTCGAATGCGCTGTTGTCAACTATGCGGTATCTGTACGCCTTGATAACATTTCCCATATGTGTACCCCCTGACTGATCGCTGAATGACATTATTATTTAGATTATACCACAAATCCGCTCATCTGGCAATAGTTTTTTTGTGTCAACGGCACATAAAATCCAAAATAATGGTTCTGGTTCGTGTATGGCGGCATATCCATAATGTGAACAAAATGTTTTTTAGGGATTTGTGCAGTATTAATAAAAATGCTGAATTCGGGTAAATAATTATTGTTGAACTGTTTACAGGCAGGTTTTTTTATGGTATACTAATAACGAATAACCATGCCATCTGCGGCTTTTTGACCCCCAGATGGATCGTAAATAATCTGCCCAGGCAGAAAAATGGAAACGGGGAGTATTTATGAAGATCAGAACCATGCTGATGGCGAGCGCCACATTATTTGCTGTCGTCCCGATGGTGGTATATGCGGTGTTTGCCGGACAATCCGTTCAGAAGAACGGCGACGAGGAATTCCGCAAGACGATACTCGAAATGGCGGATAATGAGCGCTACACCCTCCAGACATATATCGATACGGCGAACAAGTGCGCGGATACTATCCTTGAATACGAGCCGGTGAAGCAGGCGCTTTCCAACGGCTCCAGCAACGACTACGCCGCGGATTTCATCTCCAGCCTGGCAGAAAGCGACGTGTGCATTGACGCCATCAGGCTCGTAAAGGTTTCCGATGATTCCACCGGCGCCGGCGAGGTCTTCTGCGGAAGCAAGGGCACTGTCAACACCGTCATCGACAACTTCACGACTTACATCGACCAGTCGCAGTACAAGCCGGGCGCGCTGTACTTCAACAGCATTGCCAGCTCCAGTGCCACCGGCGGCGGAACAAAGCCCACGATGTTCATGTACAAGAACGTCGGCGACAATACCCTGCTGATAACCTACAAGATGGGCAGCACTAACGGCTACCTCTACAAGGCTTCTGCGGCGAGCACGTTCTACTCCACCGGCTCCGTGGCTGTTGCGGATTCCTCCACGAACCACAACTACGCCAAGGGCGACAACTTCAGAATAAACCTCTACTACGACTACCCGGCGGAGAACTTCCAGTCTGTTGTGGAATCCCTCGGGGACAACGGCATGTCGGATATCATCTCCTACTCCAACAAGAACGGCGAGGAGTGGTACGCGGCGGTTTCCAAGGCAGGCGGCGAGAACGGGCTCTACGCCATCGCTTCCGCAGAAGTGAAGCGCAGCGTGGGAGCATTCTCCTCCGGCGCGGCTAATACCATCATCGTTGTTACCGTGCTCCTGTCCCTGGTTTCCCTGGCAGGCGCGATCGTGGTTTCTATCCTCACGACAAAGCCCCTCAAGGTCATCGAGGAAACCCTCGAGAAGGTACGCCGCGGCGACCACGAGGCGCGTATTCCTACCGCAGTAAGCAACAACGAGTACGGACAGATGTCCCGTGCGTTCAACAACCTGCTTGACGAGATCGTTGTCAGCGAGGACAGATACCGCACCATCACGGAGATGTCCGACAACATCATCTTCGAGTGGAATTTCAAGACCAACGAGGTATTCTTCACCAACAACTTCAACAAGAAATTCAGCTACCGTGCGCCGTCCGACCACTTCGGCGACAGCTTCCTGCTCAAAGCGAAGCTCCACGAGGACGACGCTGAGCGCTACAAGGAGGACCTTGAGAAGCTCAGCCACGGCGAGGAATTCAAGCACAACGAGTACCGTATGAAGAACATCTACGGCGACTATATCTGGGTGCTGATAAGAACCGCGACCCTGCGCGACAAGGAGGGCAATCCTCAGAAGGTAGTCGGCGTCATGCTGGATATCGACCGCGCAAAGAAGAGCGAGCAGCAGCTGACCGCGCGCGCAAGCTTCGACGCACTCACCGAGCTTTACAACCGTGAGACCATCGAGAGCCAGATCGACAACGAGATCAACCTTTCCGAGGCGCGTAAGAGCGAGATGGCAGTTCTGTTCATCGACGTGGACGACTTCAAGCACTACAACGACCAGTACAGCCACGCCACCGGCGACCAGGTGCTCAAGTTCGTTGCGCGCACCATCAAGGGCGTTGTCAGCGAGTTCGGATTTGCCGGACGCTACGGCGGCGATGAGTTCATCGCCTGCGTCCGCAACGCAGAGATCAACGACCCCACACGCGTTGCCCAGGACATCATCTCCAGACTTGACGAGGGCTTCGAGTGCGACGGTATCCACCTCACTGTCAGCGTTTCCATCGGTATCTCCATGATCAAGGACGACTACAACACCCGTGTTGAGTACATCATCGGTAAGGCAGACGACGCAATGTACTCCGTTAAGAAAAACGGTAAATCCAATTACGCATATATTTGACCGTCGGAACGACGACGGTCAAATATGCAAATTTTCCCTTGCAACCTCCGGAGTGGAGGTTGCATTCCGGCTTCGCCGGAACCGGGAAAATTCGCGTGTTGCTCCTCTGGATACACTTGCTTTTCACTCAATGTTCCCCCTGCGAAAAGCAGGGGGATTATTTTGACCATCGGAACGACGACGGTCAAATATGCAAATTTCCTCTTTCAATCCCCGGATTGGAGGTTGCATTCCGGCTTCGCCGGAACCGGGAAATTCGCGGGTTGATCCCCTGGAATACACTTGCATTTCACTCAATGTTCCCCCTGCGATTTCGCAGGGGGATTTTGCATTTATCGCCGGAACATCGGCGATAAACGCTCAAATTTTCCCTTGCAACCTCCGGAGTGGAGGTTGCATCCGGCGTTGCCGGAACCGGGAAAATTCGTGGGTTGCTCCTCTGGCTATACTGCACTTATCGCTGGAACATCGGCGGCAGGCGTCTGTGGGGGCGCAGTTCATGGATAGGGCTGTAGCGTGGGCTTATGGAGGATTCCGCGCGGATTTGGGCTCCGCCCCTTGCCCCCGGGCGCCCTCAACAGCAGAAGTACTGATTAAAGTGGAATACCGCATTGTGCGCTGTAAATTTTCGGGCACCTCCAAATGGAACCCTGGTCACGCGCGACCGCATTTAACTAGGGGTTCTCCTTCCCCTTTTATAGACAAATCTTGCGTTGAGAGTACTCAGCAAATCTGCATGCACCCATATGCGCTGCTAAAAACGAGCAGGGGAAAAAAAGAGGGGAGAGGGGAAAAGATTCTTAAGAAAAACCCGTAGGGGAGGAAAAAGGGGGGACGGCGAAGTTTTTGTCGGCTTTTCTCTAGTCCCCCCTTTTTCTTCCCCGAAGGGTTTGTCTTAAGTCCCTGTGTGACAACACAGAAAATCTATTTAGAGGCTACCGACCGGGCGAAAACAAAATAAATTACATAGATCTGCGTGACCCTTTCCGCTTTAGGAAACAAATCAAATACTATCCCCGACCGGCGAGGTCATAAATATCTATTGTCCCCGACCGGCGCGAGGTCACAAAAGCAGAATTTTCATGCTAAAAAAGGTTGCGCAACTCCCATAAGTGTGCTATAATAAATATGTATTGCAAAAATCGACTTAATACAGACAATAAGGAATCGTAATGATAAAAGAAAACCAAAGACTGCTGAACCGCGTGAATGTGGTGACGGACGCCGTGGCGGCGCTGGCGGCGGTGGCAGCCGCCTACCTGCTTGTCTTCACCCTGCTGGACTTCGACAGGAATTACCCGTTCACGGACTACCTGCGGCTGGCGCTCATATTTATCCCGGTGCAGCTTATCACCTACGCCTGCATGGGACTCTACGGCTCGTTCCGGAGCAAGAGCTTCGCAACGGAGCTGGGACGGCTGTTCGGGGCGTTCCTGCTGGACGGATTGGCGCTCGTCGCCCTGCTCTACGTCGTCAGGATAATCGACTTCTCCCGGTGGGCGCTGGCGGTGTTCCTGGTGATGGACCTGCTGATAGTCACCACCAAGCGCTTCGTATTGCGGAAGACCCTCCGGAAAGTCCGCGAGAGCGGCTATAACCGCAAATACGTCCTCATCGTCGGCAGCGGAGAGGCCGCGCAGGAATACCTCCGCACGATACGGGAGCAGCGCTGGCTCGGATTCGAGTGCGCCGGCTGCGTGGCGGATTCCCCCCTCCCCGGGGCGGAACTCCTCGGCGGCATGGACTCCCTGCTGAGGGTGCTGGAGGATCGCAGCTACGACGAGGTGGTCTGCGCGCTGGGCAGCGATGAGAGCCGCCAGCTCGCCGCCGCCGTGGAGGCATGCGAGCTCACCGGAACGAAGATCTCCGTCATTCCCAGCATATATAAGTACATGTCCTCCTCGCCGGCAATAGACGTCGTGGGGAATATCCCGATGATGAACATTCGCCGGATCCCCCTGGACAATATCGGAAACGCCGCGCTGAAACGCGCGCTGGATATCTTCGGCTCCCTGGTGCTGCTGGTGCTGACCTCCCCCGTAATGCTCGTCAGCATGCTGATAATCAAGCTCACCATGGGCGGAAAGGTCATATTCAAACAGCAGCGCGTCGGACTAAACAAGAAGATATTCACCATGTATAAGCTGCGCTCCATGCGCGACAGCGCGGAAAAGGACACCGCCTGGTCCACGGAGAACGACCCCCGGCGCACGAAATTCGGCGCATTTATCCGGAAATTCTCCATCGACGAGCTGCCGCAGCTGGTGAACGTCCTCAAGGGCGACATGAGCCTTGTCGGACCGCGCCCTGAGATACCGTTTTATGTGAACGACTTCAAGGACAAAATACCCATGTACATGATAAAGCACCAGGTCAAGCCCGGCATGACCGGACTGGCACAGATAAACGGCTACCGCGGCGATACCTCGATAGAGAAGCGGATAGAGTTCGACGTGCAGTACATAGAGAACTGGAACTTCTTCATGGACATCTCGATCCTGCTTCGCACCGCGTTCAGCGGATTCATGAACAAGGAAAAGCTTTCCCACAGAAAAAGGAAATCCAAACCATACAGACCGGAGAAACAAAACATGAACAACAAAGCTAAAACAGACCTGATGGCGCTGGCAATGTTCCTGCCCTCCATCATCGCTCTGGCGTTCGTGCCGGTGATACTCAGGATAACGAATATCACCACAACGTTCAGAGAAACCTACATGTACAACGGCGGCACCGAGGCGACCTCCGACGGAAGCACCGTGTACAACCTCATCGACACCTACTCCCAGGGAAAGGCGCTGGCAGTGCTGGTGCTCGCCATCATCATGATTTTCATGGCGCTCATCTGCTGCCTGTCCCTGTTCCGGCGCATTGAGAAGCGCTCCCTCGTGTATGTGGGCGCTTCCGTGGTGTACGTCGTCATGACCCTCGCCTCTGCCATCACGTCGGAGTATTCCCAGATTGCCTTCAGCGGCGAATACGACCGCGCCGAGGGATTCTGGACCACTGCGTGCTATTTCGTCATGTTCCTGTTCTCGATGTACGCTTTCCGCACCTCGGGGAATTTCAGATACCTGATGTACGGGCTGTTCTTCTGCGTCGGCGTGAACTTCGTCCTCGGCGTGACCCAGGTCACCGGGCATAACCTCCTCCAGCAGGAGTGGTTCATGAACCTCATCGCCGACAGCACCCTGCGCGGCAACCTCTCCACCGACGGATTCTACACCGCCGGAAAGCTCGCCAACGGCGCGCTCTACCACAGCAACTACATGGGCAGCTTCACCGGACTTGCGGTGCCGCTGCTGACAGTTATGCCCATGTACGCCGAGAACAAGCTCCAGCGCGTGCTCTGCATCGTTTTCGACGCCATGGCGGTGTTCCTGCTGGTGGGCTCCGCGGCACGAAGCGGCGTTGTCGCAGTCGCTGCGGCTTTCGTTGTCGGAATCATCGTGTTCGCACGCCAGATAGCAAAGCACTGGAAGCCCTGCCTTATCCTCGTGGCTTCCGCGGCGGTGGTGTTCGTCGGCGCGAACTTCGCGCTGAAGAATCAGCTGTTCAACCGTCTGCCCTCCCTCGTGAATGACGCGGTGGGACTTTTCCTGCCCTCCTCCGACGAGGACAGCGACCTTTACTCCAAGCTGCCCCTGCGCGAGATATCCACGCCCTCCGGCGGAAAGCTGGTGCTCACTGGGCAGACGGATACGCTGACCGTGGGATTCGACAGCGACCGCCGGGACTACACCTTCACGAATTCCGCCGGCGACACTGTCGTGCCGACCTACGACTACTCCTTCAACGATGATTACGGGAAGCTGAGCATTTCCGCGGACTACGGCAGCGGCGTATTCACCGTCACCGCCGGCACAATGACCCGTAAATACACCCTCACCGACAGCAACGCCCTGGTCGGCGAGGACGGCTTCGGCAAGACCTATTCCGAGGACGGGCTGTATTGTATCGAGGCCTCCGAGATAGGCGTGCTGACCGCGTACCTGGACAACGGCGCGTACGCCTACATCGAGTGCGACGACGACACCGGAATGCTGGTATTCACCCAGGAGGACGGCGAAACTCCCATGACCGGGGTGCTGACGTATTCCTTCCCCGGGACGCTGGACGACGTATTCCTGCACACCGAGGGCTCCGACGACACCAGCGGTATCCGCGACGTCATCGCGATGTATTTCAGCGGCGACGAGCACAACTCCCTGTTCTTCCAGATGCTGAACCAGAAGAAGATACAGATGATCCACTTCCGCACCGCGGATCCGATGATCCCCGTGAACGCCGACCACATCGGCTTTGAGGGCAAGGAGGAGCTTGGTTCCTCCCGTGGCTACATCTGGTCGAGGACCCTGCCGCTGCTGAAGAACTGCATCATCACCGGCTACGGCGCGGATACGTTCACCTATGTGTTCCCTCAGAACGACATGCTGGCGAAGTACTACTCCTACAAGCAGTTCGGTCAGGGCTTCTACATCACCGTGGACAAGCCGCACAACATGTATATCCAGATGTTCCTTTCCAACGGACTTATCGCGCTTGTCGCGTTCCTTGTGATAGTCGTGTTCTATCTGGTGGACTGCTTCCGGCTGTACGCCCTGCGGAAGGACTACCGCCGCGAACAGACGATGGGCGCGGCAGTCATGCTGGGTATCGTGGGATACCTTGCCGCTGGAATGTTCAACGACTCCGTGGTATCCGTGGCGCCGATGTTCTGGGTGCTTCTGGGCACCGGCGCGGCGCTGAACACCATCAACCGCCGCATGGACAGGAACGTGGCGCTGGACGAGGAATACGCCCCGGTGGCTGAGGAGCCTGCTCCTGCCCCGGAGGACGCCGAGAGGGAGCGCACCGCCGCGGCTGCCGGAGAGATACTGGCGGCGGCGATACGCGAGGAGCAGAAGAACCGCACGAAGTCCGTCAGCCGCGATGACGTGAACGGACTGCTGGAGGATATCCGGGCGATGAAGCGTGACTCCGCACCCGGGGAGGACTCCGCGGACAGGACGGAGGACGGCAATGATAACGGCTGACTTCCACACGCACACTGACTTCTCCTCCGACAGCGACCAGCCGATGGAGGGCGCCCTGGAGGCGCTCATAGCCAAGGGGATAAGCACCGTGTGCTTCACCGAGCACATGGACATGGACTACCCCGGCGGCGAGTTCGACCTGGACACCGCCGCCTACCGCGCCCGTCTGATGGAACTGCGCGAGCGGTTCCGGGGGCGGATAGAGGTGCTGTTCGGCGTGGAGCTGGGGCTGATGGACTACCTCGCGCCCCGGCTGGAGGAGTACGTTTCCGGGTGGGATTTCGACTTCATCATCGGGTCGTCGCACCTGGTGGACGGGGTGGATCCCTACTACCCGGAGTATTTCGCGGAGCACGGCGACTACAACGGGATCCTGCGCTATTTCGAGAGCATTCTGGCGAATATCGCGGCGTTCCGGGACTTCGACGTGTACGGGCACCTGGACTACGTCGTGCGGTACAGCAGCGCGAAAAGCTACCGACCGGCGGACTACGCGGAGCTTCTGGACGAGATACTGAAGCGGCTCATCGCGATGGGCAAGGGGATAGAGCTGAACACTGCCGGGCTGAAATACGGGCTGGGCTGGGCGCACCCGCACCCGGACCTGCTGCGTCGCTACCGCGAGCTCGGCGGAGAGATGATCACGGTAGGCTCCGACGGGCACCGCGCGGAGCACTACGCCTGGGATTTCGACCGGGCAGGGGATATCCTCCGGGCGGCAGGGTTCGAATACTACACGGTGTTCCGGGGCAGAAAGCCGGAGATGGTAAGTATATAAAGTAAGGGGAGGGCATAAGCCCTCCCCATTGTGTTTATTATGTTGCGCGTATTGCGCTTATCCCTCGGGAACAAGAACCGCGTAGTTGCCCTCGTCGCGCTTGTAAACCACGTTTACGGCGCCGGTTTCTGCGTTCTTGAACATGAAGAATGTGTGGTCCAGCAGGTTCATCTGGAGTATAGCCTCGTCGACGGACATCGGGCGCAGGTGGAACTTCTTCTCGCGGATAACCTCGTACTCCTTCTCCTCGGGCTCGGGTGCGAGTCCCTCGAACGCGCCGGAGCGCAGGCTCTTCTCGACCTTGGTCTTCTGCTTCCTGATCTGGCGGATCACGCGGTCAACGGTGACGTCGAGCGCGTCGTTCTTGTCCTTCGCGGACTGCTCCGCGCGGTAGATGATCCCGTTATATTTTACCGTAAGCTCCAGGATTATCAGCTCTCTGCGCTCCTCCAGGGTGATCTTCGCCTCTGCTTCCTCCGGGAAGAACCGGTCGAGCTTGGCGCTCAGCTTCTGGGTCGCATAGTCCGTGAAGGACTGGTTGATGGTGAGCTTCTTTGCGGTGATGGTTACTTTCATACAAATCATTCCTTTCGGGGCCTTCCGGCGGTACTGCTGCACCCCCGTCTGACCGGGATTTATAAGGCGGCTCCGGGTTTTCGCCCTTTACTTTCGCCTGTATACATTGTAACATATTTATTGCAAATATACAAGTCCCTTTCGGAAATTTCAGCTTTTTTACACATTCTGCACAAACAGGACTGTAAATTTTGTACAAAAGGGGGGCAGGGGGGATTATTCTTCTTTTTTTGACCTCGCGCCGGTCGGGGGAGTATTTGAAAGGTTTCCTAAAGCGGAAAGGCGCACGCAGATCTGTGTAATTTAATTTGTTTTCGCCCGGTCGGGAGCCTCTAAATAGATTTTCTGTGTTGTCACACGGGACTGAGGGGAACCCCATTCGGCGGGCATAGACCGCGAAGCGGTCTATGCCCTGAAAAAGGGGGGACTCCAGAAAAGCAAGCAAAAACTTCTGCCGCCAGTCTGCCCTTTGTTGCGCGGCGTCCTTGCCGCGCTTTGGGGCAGACCCACAAGCATCGTGCTTGTGCCCCTTTTTTCCTCCCCTACGGGTTGTCCCCTCAGACTCCCTTTCCCCTCTCCCCTCTTTTTTTCCCCCTGCTCGTTTTTAGCAACGCATATGGGTGCATGCAGATTTGCTGAGTACTCTCAACGCAAGTATTGTCATTAGAGGGGAAGGGGCATTCTTAATTATAATGCGGTCGTGCGTGACCAGGGTGCCAACGTGGGTGGTGCGTAGTTTGATTGAGCCGGGTGGCATAAAAACAGGGGGCTGAGAAATATCCCAGCCCCCTGAAATTTATTGCGCTAATTCCGAATTACGAATTCCGAATTCCGAATTGATTAATACATTCCGCCCATGCCGCCGGCAGGCATTGCAGGAGCAGCCGGAGTTTCTTCGGGCTTGTCAGCTACGAGGGACTCGGTGGTGAGTACCATTGCGGCAACGGAAGCAGCGTTCTGGAGTGCGGAACGTGTTACCTTAGCCGGGTCAACGATACCAGCGGAGATCATGTCGCCGTAGGTCTCAGTGTAAGCGTCGAAGCCGTAGCCTACCTTGCCCTCACGGTTGATGGTGTCGATGATGACGGAGCCTTCCAGTCCTGCGTTCAGCGCGATCTGGCGAACCGGCTCTTCCAGTGCGCGGAGTACGATCTTCGCACCGGTCTTCTCGTCGCCCTCGAGGGTGTCAACGAGAGCCTTTACAGCAGGCATAGCGTTGATGAGCGCTGTTCCGCCGCCAGCTACGATACCTTCCTCAACGGCTGCCTTGGTTGCTGCGAGAGCGTCCTCGATACGGAGCTTCTTCTCCTTCATCTCGACCTCGGTAGCTGCGCCGACCTTGATCACGCCTACGCCGCCGGAGAGCTTAGCCAGTCTTTCCTGGAGCTTCTCCTTATCGAACTCGGAGGTGGTGTTCTCGATAGCGTTCTTGATCTCGTGAACTCTGTCCTTGATAGCGTCCTTATTGCCGCAGCCGTCAACGATGATGGTGTTCTCCTTGTTGACCTTTACCTGCTTAGCGCGGCCGAGCTGGTTGATCTGGGTCTCCTTGATGTCAAGACCAAGTTCCTCGGTGATGACTTCGCCGCCGGTCAGGATAGCGATATCCTTCAGCATTTCCTTACGTCTGTCGCCGAAGCCAGGAGCCTTGACAGCTACGCATACGAACACGCCTCTCAGCTTGTTCAGGATAATGTTGGTCAGAGCGTCGCCCTCAACGTCCTCGGCGATGATGACGAGCTTCTTGCCAGCCTGTACGATCTGCTCGAGCAGGGGGAGTACGTCCTGAATGGAGGAGATCTTCTTATCTGTGATGAGTATATACGGATCGTCGATAACAGCTTCCATCTTATCGGTATCTGTTACCATGTAGGGGGAGATATAGCCGCGGTCGAACTGCATGCCCTCGACTACCTCGGAGTAGGTCTCAGCGGTCTTGCCCTCTTCCAGGGTGATAACGCCGTCTGCGGTGACCTTCTCCATAGCCTCGGCGATGAGCTTACCAACGGATTCGTCGCCGGCGGATACGGTAGCGACTCTCTCGATGTCCTTGCTGCCGTTTACTGCCTGGGAGTTCTTCTTGATCTGCTCAACGGCTGCGTCAACTGCCTTCTGCATGCCCTTCTTGACTACCATGGGGTTAGCGCCGGCTGCGATGTTCTTCATGCCCTCGCGTACCAGTGCCTGTGCCAGCAGTGTAGCGGTGGTTGTACCGTCGCCTGCTGCGTCGTTGGTCTTGGTCGCAACTTCCTTCACGAGAGCTGCGCCCATGTTCTGGAATGCGTCCTCAAGCTCGATCTCCTTCGCGATGGTAACGCCGTCGTTGGTGATCAGCGGAGCGCCGTACTTCTTGGAGAGTACCACGTTTCTGCCCTTCGGACCGAGTGTGATCTTAACTGTATCAGCCAGGGTGTCGATGCCTGCCTGGAGAGCCTTGCGGGCTTCTTCGCCGTAAATGATGTCCTTTGCCATAATGAATTCCTCCTGTTACGAAAATACTTGATCTGTCGGAATATATTGTCTGCGCGAGCAGACTTTTTAAATACATTTTTTTGCCACGGGTTTCCCGGGGCAAAAAACACTGCTATCTCAGCCAGTGTACTAGCGACGCCCTTCGGGCTTACGCTTTACGCATGCGAGAGTGCATTTTATCGAAGATAAAATGCGTTAGGTTTGGCTTTGCCAAACCAGGAGATTGTGTCCGGCGGAAAAGACCCAACGGGTCTTTTTCGACGAGTTTACTCTACTACTGCGAGAATGTCGGACTGTCTGAGTATGGAGTACTCAACGCCGTCCACCTTGACCTCTGTGCCAGCGTACTTGCTGATGAGTACCTTGTCGCCTACCTTGACGTTCATGGTGACTTCCTTGCCGTCAACGTTTCCGCCGGGGCCTACTGCGACGATCTCTGCGATGGAGGGCTTCTCCTGTGCGGAAGCTGTCAGGATAATACCGCTCTTGGTGGTTTCCTCAGCTTCAACCATCTTTATTACTACACGGTCTGCTAAAGGCTTGATTGTCATAACTATATCCTCCTTAAAATTCAGGGCACAGGCGCGCCCTGTATAAATAATGTACATGTTTTAGCACTCTGTTTATCTGAGTGCTAATTATATTTTAACCATTTTTCAGAATAAATCAAGGGGTAACGGGGACTTTTTTGCAAAGTTTGTCAGAGTTGTGCAATATATCTTTACTGCCCATATCCGTTTTGTTGAATATGCACATAAATCCCGGGAGCGTGCTGCCGACATATTATATAGATATTCCCGTAAATGCGCCGGAATAACGCCGGGCAGGGAGGGAATTCCGGAAAAATTCCCGGGGGAGTGCAACCTTTTCGCCCGGGATCTGGTTTTACTTATGAATTCAGAAAAAACGCGGCGCAGAAAAATAAATGCCGCTGATATCCGGGTATTCCCGGTCCGATCGGAGAAACATGATATGCAGACACTATCACTGAGTGCTGCGGAAAGCTTTGAGGAGGTTATGGAGCTGTACATGCCCATGGTGTACAGGATAGCCCTGTCAAGGCTCGGCGACCGCAGCGAAGCGGAGGACATCACCCAGGAGGTATTCCTGCGGTATTTCCGCACAGGCATGACCTACAACAGCGAGGAGCACCGGAAGGCGTGGCTTATCCGGTGTGCAGTCAACTGCGCGATAAATTCCGCCACGTCCGCGTGGAACCGCCACCGGGCGTCCGGCGAAATGTTGGAGAACTCCGCCGGGGGCGCTGACGAACCTGCCGACCCCGGCTGCGAGGAGCAGTTCGAGAAGACAGAGCGCCGCATGACGGTGCTTAATGCCGTGAACCGGCTGCCCGAGAAATACCGCGTGGTTATCCACCTGTTCTATTTCGAGGACATGTCCGTGGCGCAGATAAGCGCGGCGACCGGGGACGGAATATCCACGGTCAAGTCGCAGCTCAGCCGCGCCCGAAAGCTGCTGAAGCCGATACTCAGCGAAGAATTCCCAGGGGAGGTGGTTTTCTGATGGATCTCAGAGAGGAATACAAGAAGTCTATGGAGAGCAGTTCCCCGGACAGAGAAGCAATGGACAGAATGAAAGCCGCTGTCCTGGCTAAGATAGCCGCAGGAGAGGGCGAGCCGGGAATCCCGGAGGTCAACAAGGGAAGGAAGCCGCTGCCCCTGCGCCGTATCGCCTACGTCGGCGGTGCCGCCGCAGCCTGCGCGGTGATCGCGGTTTCCGCCGCGACGATAATCCCGAATATCAAGGGAGCAAACGACATGGTGACCGCCGGGGAATCCAGCAGCGCCGCTTCAATACAGGAATCCGCCGGCGTGGATACCACCGGCAATACCGGCGCGGAAGTCGCTGGCGATGCCGCCGCTACCGTGGACACGATACCCGGGGAGATACAGAGCGACACAAAAGCGACGGACTGCACGGCGAGTGACAGCATTGCGATAACCTGGGAGGGCAGCCTTGATGATAATATGCCGAATCCCGAAGCCGGATACGACCCGGAGGACGGTCAGACTGCGGAGGAGCTCCCGGACGGCGACATTGACGTAATGCCGGATATGAGACCGAATACCGGCGCGGACACCACCCCCAACAAGGGCAGCACGACCCCGGAGGAGCCGCCTGTCAGCGACGAACCGGATAATTCCGCTTCGGACAGCATCACGGGGCTTCCGGACAAGGGATACACCGGGGACGCCTGGGGATTCGGCTCCGCTGAGATATGCGCGACCGTTGAGCCGGACACCAGCGATATGCCGAACCCCGGATTCGCCGGCGATCCTACGGTATCCACCGGGGAATACGCCTGGGAGGAAACCGAGGAGTTAGACATGACCCTCGAAGACGATGAAGCGCTGGACACGGAGGAAGCCGTGCCGGAGCGTGAGATCACCATTGTGTTCAGCGGCGGCGACTGGGTTTCCTACGCCGGGGAGAAGTACACCCTCTGCAAGCGGAAGCCCCCGGAGGGCACTCCAGTGAGCGCCGTGGATCCGGTCACCAGGATGCACTACAACGTGGTGCAGAGCGGCAGTACGATCGCGGTCTACCAGTCAGGTAAGCTGGTGGGAGTATACAAGAAGTAATAATTGGCGGCGTGTTGCCCGGGAGTAACACGCCGCCAGTTTTTTTATCATCATTTGTGGTGGAATTTCGTCGAAATGCCGTATTTGGGGTGCCCGAATTGACGAATATGTAAAAAATCGGAAAAGCATTGAACTAAGGTTGACACGCCCATCGTTTTAATATAAAATAGTATAAAGGCAGGGAATTCCTGTCGGGAGGAGAAAACGGCGGCGCGTGCAGTGCCGCCGCATTCGCCGGGGTGGATCAGGCACCGTCCCGGAAAAAGGAGGAATGAACATGGGTCTGTTTGACAGGCTGTACAGCGCGGCTTCCGCGGAAGTCCCGGCGCAGGTATCCGCCGCCGGAGTGCGCACCGAGCGGTTCGCGTTCCGTGTGCTGCCGGAGAGCCTTTCGGAAATGCAGGCGCTTCCGGAGGCGGATCTGAATAATCCGTTCAAGACTGCGGCGCTGACCGTGTGCGCGCTGTGCGCCTATGCCGCGGACAGGGTGGTCGGCACGGAAATGCTGAACTGGCTGAGGGGACCCCGTCCGCTGACCGGGCAGGATCTCTCGTTCCTGAACGACAGGTTCCGGGGCGGCAGGAACCTGTCTCTTATACACATCTCC
>ERZ1026862.558-NODE-558-length-24866-cov-13.759341_pt1 | contig 24866 bp, 16 predicted proteins | sample MGYA00380161_ERZ1026862 | MGnify/ENA primary metagenome ERZ1026862 (study PRJEB33269, sample SAMEA4719797) | human gut metagenome | biome: human-associated habitat; feature: organic feature; material: feces | place: Cameroon | collected 2013-10 ... | reverse complement strand
CAATCTCACCCATAACAGGGTGCCCCGTTTGGTTATTGCGTAACATATAACCAGGCATGAGAAGTGGAATAAATTCCCTTCACATACCTGGCTACCTTATCTCACCCCTAACGGGGTAACCCATTTAAACATACTACTTATCGACATCAAAATCCTACAAAATTGTGCCGAAAAAAATCATGGATTTTGAACACCCCACCCATTAGGGGTAAATCCGTGCAATATGTTACTTTTTAGCCAAAGAGAAAAGACGGGCTATGCCATCATGCACCCACTGACACACATAAGACGAGATGAGCGCAAGCACTATCAATGCACCAAACATCAATGCGGGATAACGCAAGCCATAGATATAATCGTGGAAAAGGTAATAACAAAAGAATGAGTGCGTAAACCACATATAAGTGCTATGGTGCCCAAAATAGCACAACACACTTTTCACCCATCCTGCCCTATGAAGCATGAGGTAGAAGGGCAAAAGAGGCATCATTGCAATGGCTTTTAGAAACATCATCTTAAAGACGATACATAAAATAAGAGGTAAGGCTACACCTGCTGCAATGACCCAACGCCTACGATTCGCAGATAGCGTATCTAACTTCATACGTAAACGATCTATCCCCTTGGTACAGAACATCCACACGCCGAAGACGAAAGAAAAATAGAGGTGTAAAAAGTTCTTCACTACATCCATTACATACACCTCCTGCATCCAATGCGTTTTAGACAGTACTGCCCACACCATATAGCTTATGGCTGCAACGAGAAACATGCTTTTGCGTTGTTTGTCACCTCGCATCATACAACCTATAATCCACGGCGAAAAGAACACCATAAGAATGTAAGAACGCAAGAACCACCACTCTCCGTTATAAGAGTATGTAAGGCTAAAGAAATTCAAGAAAAACTCACTTATACTGCCTGGATATTCACTTGGATTGATATAACATGCCAAAGGTATGAATAGTAAAAAAACAGTCCAATACATGCCCAACAAGCGCCAAACTCGTTTCAAAGGATGTAACCGATGATCGGGCTGTTTTTGCCATGAAGCAGCAAGTCCATAACCTGAAATAAAGATGTAAATAGGCACACACATGCCCCCTATGCGACTTAATAATAGAGCTAAGGGCTTATCTCCTATACACAAAAGATTGCTACATTCTGCTGCACGTTCTGGCGTATTAAAAAGATGAAGAAAAAGCATCATAAGTATAGCAATGCCTTTCAACTCTAAACTTTCTTGTTTATTCATTCACGTATATAAAAGAAATGTTCAAACAATATATGTCTTTAGTAATAGTTTGGCATTCATTCTGCAAAAGATTATTGCAAAATGAATGCCTATTTGTTTTTTAGAATCAATTCTTTGAATCAAAACTATGCGCTCTTTATTCAGGCAATACGTTGGTTGTACCGCCCAAATAAACGTACTGACCATCGCACGAAATGCCCTTGGCTTTTTTCCCCGTCACGTTCATGTGGATGGTACCGCCCTTCAAAGTGTAGTTGCCTTTTACCTTAATGCCACGACATTTTGAAGTAAGAGTAGCATCTGTGGGGTCTGTATAAGTACTGCCCGAGACGTCCATTTTAATGCTGGTTGTAGCACCCTCTGCTTGGTCAATAACTAAGTTACCGCCTACACTGATGCCCTTACCACCATTGCCCGAAACAGTAGCGTCAAAGCTACCACCGTTTATGGTCATGTCCGATTCACTCTTAATACCCTTCACGTCATCGGCTGTTACCGCATATTTCAAAGTACCTGCATTGATAAACACTTGACCGTTAAACTCGTCCGTCACATCTTTTGTGCGACTTACATCAATGCAATCTCCCTTTACGTTCGGTATATTAAGTGTGCCACCGTCCATTTGGAAATATTGTTCAATGTGCAAACCATCGTTCGCAGAAGCTAACACGTTGATGGTTCCTGTGGAGGCTTTGAACCATGTATATTCGTCTGAGGCATAAGCATGGCGGGCATTACCCGTAAGGTTCAACACACCAGCGCCTTTAAATTCAGCATGTCCATTCACAAAGAAACAAGCCTTTTGCAAACCTGTAGCACCATCCACAAGTGAGTTTTCTGTGCCTTCAGCCAGAATCACGTCAATGCGCTTGCCATTGTCAATGTAAATAGCTGCACTATCGGGATTGGTGATGTTCACACCATTCAACTTTACAGCGGCTTTATATTCACCTGTGGTATAAAACGAACCATTTGTGGTAGTGCCCGAAAGCACATAGCTTACTTCATCTACCATTCCAGGGTTTTGCACAATGTTTACGTGGTTTCCCTTCACTTGAATGGTTGTAAGGTTATTAAACACATCGCCCGACACGGTTAAGTAAGCACCCGTTTTATCGTTGAATGCTACATCTACGGTATGGCTCAAAGCCTGTGCTTCACGATCTACCACAATCGAGTCGATACCCGATACTGCAGTTGCCACACCACCGAGAGTTACAAACGATTCACCATTCTCAGTGCTAAACGTCATGTCGCCCAACGAAGCGATAGGATAAGTTATCACTGCAGGTGTGCCTTTGGGATAAACCTTAATGCACTGTGCCGAAAGTGTGGTGCCAGCAGTGGCAGCCAAAAGGGCTATAAGGGTAAAGAGCTTTTTCATTGTGCCACTACTTTAAGGGTTGTGTTATTGATGCGAACAAGGTAGGTGCCCTTGCTAATAGGCGCATTGGGATTAAGTTGACGACCATCCATGCCAATCACACAAATACGACTACCTACAGGCGCATTGGTGCTAAGATGTCCGTTCACAATTGAAGCAGTCAGCGCATCGTCACTTGTATTTACCGATTGAATGCCTGTGGCTGTATTCGAGAAGAACATCTTTGCCATTTCGTTCAATGGTGCACGAAATGTTTCACTACCATTCGTAGCCACTAAGTTACCACCTTCGAAGGTAATCTTCACATGGTCTGAACGCAATGAAGTTTCTGTTCCTGTACTTTTTTGAAAAGTAAGGAAGTCGTAGCTCTGTGCCGAAGCGGTAATAGCCGAAGCACAAAACAACAGGGTGAGAATATGTTTCATAACGCAAAAAGTTTAATGTAAAATCAAGTACTACAGACTAAGCAAAGTTTTTGGAAATTCTTACGAAACAAGTAGCTAACAAAACCTTGTTTAGTATGTAATAAGTAGGTATTCAAAATGTAGGAAAATATAAACTACTCAAGTTTCGGATTTAGCCAAGACGGGCTGAATTATCGTGCAAACCGAATGCAATCAAACTTGCTTGAATTGTTGAGGTGCCGCCGATAATTCAGCCCGCACTTGCTAAATCCGAAACTTTAGTAAACTAATTTTGAATACCTACTTACCTAATTCTTAAAATTAAAATTTAAATTTATAGCCAATGCTCAGTACATGATTGTTTCCGTCAGAATCATCGTCAGCACCATGGTTATACACATAAGCAAAGTCTATTTTGTGTTGTTTAGTTACTTTCCACTCCACACCTGCAGTAAGTCGTTGTTTGTCGAGGTGCAGACTATTGCAAAAGTCATTGCTAAATTCGTACGAAGCATAGGGTGTCCAACTGCAGTGACAAATGTTATATGCTACTTGAAAGCGCGAACGTAGATAGTGCTTATGCTTGCTGCGCTTTCCATCGAGTTCTTGCGATTTTGAGCTATAAAGCACTCCATCATACGGATACACATCGCCTGCCCAACCTCCTAACTGCTCGTCAGAGAGGGGGGCACGATATTTAGTCTTTGTGGTTTGTGTAGGCACAAAGTGCGTATATTGGTAACGCTCTCGCACAGAAAATTCAAAACGCGACTTATTAGCTAATTGCACATCCCACGAACCCGTCACATCAAAAGTTGCACGATGCTTATTGCGCCAATATGCCTCTTCCACGTTCACACCTCTTGTTTTAGGCGTTACCTCTTCCAAGTTATAGTCGCGAATAAAAGAATATCCACCACCAATACCAAGCCAAGGAGTAATTTTATAGCCCAAGCCAGCATCAAAGTCGTAACGTGTAAGGTCATTCAGTTTATTTTCAGCACGCATGCCTAAGCCTGCATCCACCGAAAACTGCTTTGTAATGTTTTTTTGTACCGAAGCACCTAACCACACACCATAATCGTCGGCATGTGCTGCTGTAAATACGGCTGTAGCAGCGAGTGCAAAAATAGCCAGTCTCTTTTTCATAAGCTAAAAAGAACAGGTTAATTATTCGTTAATTTTGGGCAAGCGTGTCATATGGTCCACGCTTTTAATGCGTCCTTCAGGGTCTTCATAGAACACACGGAGCATGGTCATATCTGTTAAGAAGTCAACAGCTCCCACTTCTACACGAAGAATTTTCAAGCCCAAACGTTCCTCAAGGTCTGCCTTGAGTTCGTCATATTTTTCGGGCTTTATAAGGTCGATGTTGTCGTATTTCACATATTTACAACCCACATTGCTTGATGTAAGGAAGTTCTCGCACAACCAAACACAAACCAAGAAGATACCATTGATAGTTAGTTGTTCAAGAATAGAGAGTGTTTCACCACATTTTCCATTAAGCACACTGAGTGCTACAAGGAAGAATAGGTAAGTCATTTCGCGAATAGGCACACTCTCTGTGCGATAACGAATGATACCGAATATGGCAAAGAGTCCTAAAGCAGCACCAATACCTACGTCATGACTGCCACGCATCAACAAAGCAATCAGCATAAAAATGCTCACGCTGAGCAAGATGAATGTAAAGTAGTAGTCGCGACGACGACCTTTAGGATAGTAAAAAAAGTGTACGACAAGCCAAGTAACGAGTGTATTCATTACGAGGCTGCAAATGAGGGGAAGAAGATGAAATGAGGTGAAATCGAACATCGTTTTGTTTGTAAGATTAGGATATGTTTTTATTATTTATTCAATGCTTGCGATGGGAAAAAAACCTTTTTCGTAACAGGCGTTGTTCACTACCCAATGCGTTTAGTTTTCCAAAGGTCTTTTTTCTGCCACCTTATTGATTTTAACCAAACGTTTTTTGAAACGGTTAATACGCAATCCAGGGTCAGTAACCGAGGCTCCTACACAATATTTGCTAAAGCCTGCAGGTTTTATGCGCAACTGTCGCAACAGAGGGAGAATGGGCGAAGGGCAACGACCATCACGTTTCAGTTCAATCACTACAATATTCTCCATTGCAGCACGCTGTTCGGTGAGATAGTTATAAAAGTGAATGCCAAAGTCTATGGTCAGTCGTTCTGTTTTATCGTAGTTTACTAACGTAATGCGGTTAAAGCGATTTCCCACAGCAGGCACCAATTCACTAAGCACCATGCCTGTTTTCTGCATCACAAAGTCGGCTCCTGCATGATCCTCCATTACCGCCTTAAGCGAAGGCACCTCTACACGGCTTTTAGCCGTTTTACCATGGTTATCCTTCTTTTTTATTTCAAGAAAGGTGGTGTTAGAGTTCAAATAAGTGCGCACTCTTACCTTTTGTCGGGGTTTACGTCCTGTTTCATGTTGACGAAACATGGAGCGTTTCACGGCATCGTCCCAATAAGTAGTGGCATAAGGACTTACGCGCTGACCAGCTATTTCTTGCGAGAAGTAACTACCCTTTGTGAGTTTTAGCAACTCTTTCAGTGTAGCCACGTTCGTCACATACTTTTGGTCAGTACGATTCATCAACCTAATGCCCGACATCTCTTCAAGTGAGATAGCAGGTAAGGTACGAGCTAAAGTTTCTATTTCGTTTACAGTATTTTCCATACCGTAATGTTATTCTGATTTATATTAAACGTATTAGGGCAAACAAGTGTTTTCCCCTTTCAACTGACAAAGGTAAGTGATTATTATCGTCTTACAAAACAATCTTGCAATATTTTTGTAACAATTGCTTTATAAACAGCGACATAATTGGCATGTTTAACGGTCAAAACAGGCATTTTGACGAAAAAAAAGCCACGTTTGTATATTTGTTTATACATGGAGATTACATATCTATTTTAACGACGTGAAATATCGTCAATCATTATGCGTCAATATGAATGGGTTACCCCGTTAGGTAGGGTGTTCAAAATTCATAAAAAAGGCGTTGGTGTAAATTTCGTTTTTTCGGGTAATAACGATTCCGATATCATTCCGAAGGAATACCGATACCATTCCGAAGGAAGATAATTGGTCAAAATGTCGGTTTTGAAAAATGGGGCTTTTAAAATTGGTGAAATATATTGCACGATTTTATTGGATTTTAATGTTGGTAATGCACGCTCTGAATTATCGTGCAGGCGTGCATTCTTGGTTGCAAAACCATGCAGAACATTTTGCCAATTTTGAACACCCTATCTAACGGGGTGCCCCATTTAATCATGCCCTTATCGACGTCAAAATCGATAAAACCATACAGAAAATTAATGGAATAATTAATGGACATTGGTGGAAATTAATGTTCAAAAAAACGCGAAGCGAAAATTAGATTGCAGCTACGCTGCTGTTTAAGGGAACATTAATTACCATTAATGCCCATTAATTGTTCCATTAATTATTCCATTAATATTCGCCTTGCAGGTATTTTTAATGTTTAAAATGATTGATATTCAACAAGAACAAATGCAGAAAACGGCGTACCAAAAAGAGTGTACGACGAATCGCACACTCTTCTCCTACAACTAAAATCACAGCACAACGCTTTGTGCCTCGAATTTACATGTCTTTTATCGCACAATTACCTTAAACGTACGTCCCTCGGGCACCTTCTCCGACGAGAGCGTGATAAGGTAAACACCTTGAGGCATATCGAAGGTATAAACCGACTGATGGGGTGTATAACTGCGTAAATAACGTCCCATAAAGTCGAATACCTCAACCGAGGTGATATTGTCTGTCTCTGTGGTGGCAGCTACCACCTTTCCGGCATGCACCGAATAACAACGTAAATCGGTTTGCACCGAAGTTGCCTCTTCCATGTTTGAGGTAAGGAAATAACGTCCCACACTGTTCGGACTTAACATCACACGCACTGAGTCGGTGAGCAAGGTGTGTTGGTTCGTTTTTGCATCGAAGAGGTAGAGCGGTTCTGGGAGTAAGGCTGTGCCACTCACACTAAACTGCACCTCATCGTCGGTTGTAGCCTCAACACCCAAGGGTACATTACGCAAACTCGTAAGGTGATTGATGGCTGCAGCACAATTACCCGAAACTGTATAGACCTGTGGTGCTGAAGTAAGGTCCTTATCAAAGATTACCTCTACATCCTCGCGGTCATCAAAATCGTTATTGGCTTCTTCGTGGGTCAACACACGTGCCATAGACTGTCCTTTCGCATTGCTTGCGTGGAGCGTAATAGCTGTGTTGCGTCGGTTCACATTGTTTTTACCCGTGTTAAACAATATCGCACATTGCGAGGGATTGAACACGATATTGGTGAGCAAGGCTCCTGTTGTGGCTTTCACAAAGAATGCCTGCATAGGAGCTACACGACCTAAACCAAACGATTCGTCCTTACCAAAAGCGCGGAGTGTGCCATTGTCTACAATCCAATACTTCTCAAAGAGTTGTGGATTATCTTGCAAGAACAACTTCATGTCGATAGATGCCATATAGGGATTTCCCACCAAGAAGTAACCATTTCGCTGTTGTGTTTCTTCGGGTGTAACCTCTATCACGCCATTCAGTTTCATCGGATTGTCGGTCTTACTATTATTCGTAAGCAACAAACCGTTGAGCGAACGGTCTAATAATCCCGTGCTTTGTGGATTCTTTTTATTGCCTGTATGGTCGTAATAGTCAAAACTTTTATCCGCCTTAGGCAGTCTGAAGAGTGCCACCGAAGCATCAGCTGTAGCCTCTTTGGGTTCTGGATAGAGCGAATATCCCATTCCTCGTGCATAGGCTTGCTTCATGTCATTGAAGGGGTGGCTCCACTCTGAGGTAACATATTCCACATCTTCGTTGGCAGCATCATAGTTCACTTGGGCACTATAGTCATAGCCATCGGCTGCTACCACTTGTGGGTCGGTCTTGTACCAAGTGCGTTGATACACATAATACTTCGCACGGTTATAGTCTTTACTACCATCGCCAAAGGTAATGGGTTGGAAAGCCTCCGTTTCTTGTTTACCCGTAGCATAGGGCAAATAGAAGTCTCCTGCATACACATTGTGAAGGGGCACAGAGAACATGCTCCATCGGTTCACAGGCAATGCCAAGTCTACCCATGCTTGTTGATAACTTAGGTAGTGTTGGTTACGTAACTGTGCCCTTGCCTCATGATTTACAGGATCTGTCGAAGCAAAATATACCTCCTGACACATATTTGCATAAAAGTTTTCACAGTCAAAATACTTTATGCCGCCCTCTATCGTCGGGGTGGTTTTTAGCATCAGGTTGTAATTGATATATTGGGTCGGCTCACTGAGCATGGGGTTGAGCAATGACTCTGCCGAAAGAATGCCTTGGCTTTGGTCGATAGCATAACTACCCAACTGTGGTGTGGTGGTATTGGGACGAATGATGACCTTCGTAAAGCGCATCGGCACATATATTTGAGGCGTAGCACTTGGGTCATTGCCTGCGGCAGAACGTAGCGAGGATGATTCTGCATCCCCATAGTCTTTATAGTCATCCACACTTTTTCCTACACCTTCTTTGCGCAAGTCTGCCTTGGTTGAACGTGCCCAGTTGGCATCGTTATTCCAGTTGGTATTCGTAGAGTTACCTCCTGTCCAAGTCACATACTCTGGCACAATATTGAGGGTAAAATTGGTGGTACCAAAACATACGGCATGTCCTGCTGCATCAGGATCGCGTGTCACATCACGATATACCAAAGCAAAGGTATATGAGTAGCCCTCGTGAAAAGCTATTTTACCATTTACCGTTGTTTGTGTGCCATCTGCTGCAGTAAAAGTTTCTTGGTTCTTACTGAAGTCTATGATGAGCGCACGGTCTGTAGGCAATAACAAATAGCCTTCGTTTGCTACTTCGCCAACCTTTGCACCCCATGCTGCACCATCTACTGTGGCTACTTGCAACAGACTTTTATCAATGGTGGGGTCATTGGTTGCTACCAAGCGTACACAACCCATTACGGGCTTTTTGTTTGCATCGCGTTGTTCAAATATCAAGCGATTGCGCGATGTGCCTCCAAAGTTGTGTGTATTATCTTTGAAGTCTGCATCACGATAAGCATTTATGGGTATGCGCAAACGTGTGTCTGTTTGAAGGGCATTGGCTTGTGCCAGTCCTAAACGAAACTCTTTTGCAGTATTGTTCCACGCGTCAGGATAACTTACCTTTGAATTGCCTAATCGCAAGAAGGGCGATTCATAAGTAAAGGTGGCTTTTTGTGTCAACAACGAACTACAGATGGTGTACTTTTGCTTCGTTTTGGGGTCCTCATATTTGCCTGGCACCGCAATAAAGTAGAAGTTAGCATTTACGTCGGTCTTCGCCTTCATTGTGAGTGTGGCAGCATAGTTGTCTGATTTGGTAAGCTTTACGATTAAAGCATCGGATACTGCAGGGTCTGGAATCTCGTCCTGGCTTTGACTTGTGTATTTTTTGAGCACCCCGTATTCCTCATCAGTGAATGTACCCTTTTGTGGAGTCGACGTAGGTGCATCTAAACCCGTAGCATCGGGATATTCTGCACGGAAATGCTCAATGGCTTGAAGCAAATTGTCGGTTTTACGAGCATTCTCAAATGCCTTCTCCGAACCTATCACAAAGTCGAATTTCCAAGGAATGTCTTTGTATATACCATATTGGGGGTCGGGCACATGCAACTTCACGTTCAGATTTACATCGATTTGGTCTTTTCCACACTCTGTAGAATAAGTCATAGTGGTAGAACCTGTGTTCGACGTAATCTTGATGTTTGAGAAGGAGATGTTAATAGGCTTTGAATAGATAGAGCAAGGGTCGCTTGGTGTACCCCAAGTGCCTGGACCATATTGAGGCGAACCATCTCCGTAATAACCTATCACGGTGGGCAGCGCCACACTGACATAATACTTCTGCGCAGGATCAAGTGGGAAGAACACATCTGCCAAAACCAAGTTGAGGTAACCAAAGGGGTCAGTCTCGGTGATTGTGGTGTTTTGACTGTCTTCAGCATTGACCCACACAATACCGTATGTGCCTTTATCGTCACTACCTGAATCGTGATTAGGGTCGTCTTTCTTTGAAGGATAGGTGGTTTTGTTATAAACCTCACCATTTTCCTTACAAATGCGATAGTAAAGAGGCTTGGTGCGCTCGGTTACATTGAGAACCGACTTTATCATGTTATAGTCTACACGTAACTTCAAATAGGCACCATATTCCTTATTTGAACAATACTCTTCAGCCTCCGAGGTTTGAATCACTTCTATTTGGTCGTTTGCCACATAAAAGCGTATGTCGTCTATGGCATAGTCGGCACCATTCGTAGAACGACAGGCATTCTCAATGGTCACGTTATAGCGCGTAAACTCATTTACACTCAAGCCTTGGTGTACAAAAGCCTTGGCAAAAACCTGATACCACACACCTAACTCGCTTGCTCCGTAGCTTTTAAATTCACCCGTAGCAAACGTCTGTATGAGTTCTTTCTTTATCACATTGCCCTCGTTGTCGGTTTTATAGCCATAGAGTTTAAAGAGCAACTGTGGAAATTCCGAAGTCGAATTTGAAAGGTTTGCCACATCTGCCGTAAACATCAAGGTTGCCCCCGCACAAAGGCGTGCTTCAAAGTCGAGCGTTGCAATAGGGCGTGGTTCATCGGAAGCATCGACATACAGAAAATAGCCACTACGTCTACCTCCCGATCTTTCATAAGTACGATCATAAAGAGGCACTGATGTACTATTCGCATGCCACCAAGTATAGCCTGATGTAGAAACATTCGCAAGGTTAGCAGTTTTCACCAAGATGTAGTCACCATGAAGGGGCGAATAGTGTTTTCCGTCAATGGTAAATCCGCTCTTTACCAACTGCGGATAAACAGATCCATAATAGGTCTTATCCCAATCGAACACCCCATCATAGTGGTTGCTATAAGGATTACCATAATCGTAATTCAAGGTGGGGATGTTATAATTCATGCCTGGAAGGTCATCAAATGAAATCCAACCAATGCGTGTATAACTCTCCTCTAACTTTTCTGTTTGTCGGTGTTCACTAAGTGCGGTTTCGGGTTCAGGCTCTGAGTCCCACACATAATAACAGTCGAAACGCGCAATGGGACTACTACTATTGCGCACATCATCTGTAGAGTTCTCCGTGCTTGTGTAGTTATTGGCATAAGCCATCACGGTGTAGCGACGTCCTGTTTCCAACTTAGACATGTTGCGAGTCTTCGTATTGTCTGAAACACTTTTATATGTGCCTTTAAAGTTATTTGGCACAATGTCGTACATTTCATAATCCGCGTCACTACTTGGTGTGCGGAACATGGAATCACTGCCCAAGTTCTTATAATAGAGTTGCCCATCTATGCTGACTAATACTACCCACGAAATGCTCTTGCACTGTGTAACAGTCGACGAGAATTGTTCAGGCGAGGGCTGATTCAGAATATTACTTGAGGCAAAAGGATAGAACCAATAATTGCCAATGCCACGCATATTGAGTCGCAAAGTGTTTTTGGTTGCATGACTATACCCCTCAGCAGTGGTAGCATCTTTCTTTAAGGGGAAAACCCTTGAACCATGGTTCTCGTATACCCCCACATTCATAATTGCCTCTTTTATTTTATCGGCAATTTCCTTGGCAGGACGAACGTGAAAGATGTAGCGCATCGACAAGGTAGGTTCAGACCAATACTTACTATTTACGTCCCCTAAGTTATCGGTATAACGACTTACATCAGCTGCAATATCATCGCCCGTCCAGTCGTCAACATTACTGGGCAAGGTGTAAATAACCGAAGCATTTCTCTTATATGTAGGGTTCGAATAAGAGGTTGCGGTATAGGTTAATCCAATTGATGTACCATTTTCATCAGCATATTCATTGTCTAAGCTACTACCAGATGGCTTAGACACATTTGCATTGTTACGATAGGTGTTGTTATCATACCAACGCCAATAGGCAGCATATTCAATATCTGTTCCTTTGCTATCACCATCCGAAATTGGCGCTTTAAGAGTAATTTTATTATTGGCTTGACGCTTTACATAATAGGTATATTCCCATACATTGGTTTTTTGACGTGCAACTTTTTGAGAGCCATTCATCGAATATTCAAAGTCGCTTTGTGTAATACCTCTATTGGGAATATAGTAATGCTTATAGAACCATGATAAGCCTGTGTTAAATATATTAATTCGGCAGAAACTTGTCCATTGGTTAGGATCTGAAGTGATTGAAGGATGTAAACTTGTATTTAAACCTACATAAATATTTCCCTCGATGCCCAATTGCTTTGCCTTCTCTTTTTCATCTTCTATCGAACTAGATGACAAATCGCAAATGTACATACCCACATAAAGGTCTGACCAATCATAGCCCGTAGGTTTGGTCAATGTCACATTTATAGGTGATCTGGTAGCTGACCAACGCGGAAACTCTATCAATCCGTAGTCTGTTTGTTGAAATAACCAATTACTTTTTGTGTCATAACTAAAACAAGTTTTCGACAACTCATATAGTGGCTCTTGCGTTTTCACATCAAACAAGACCAAACGACAATACTTCCTTACATTTGATGAACCTATAACACTTGTTACAGGAATATCACATTTAGTTGCACTACTTGCCGATACTGTGACTTTTTGGGGGGTCTGTAGTTGACAGTTTAATGTTTCGTTTACCTTAAACTCATCGGCACAAGCAGTTTGCACAATGCTCCAAAGGCACATTGCGCACACCAATGCTTTTACCACTTGGGCAAAACGCACATTGTGATATTTATGTATGTAACTGCACATCATTGTTCTTTATTTATAATTACCGGTGCTACATAAACTCGCTCTACCCCACCTTGGGGCGTACACGTCAAGGTGAGTGTATGCACAGAACTTCCGCTTTGTCCCGAAACAAAACTGCCGTGTATACAGCCTTCCATCGTAGACCATGAGGGTTGTTCGGCATACATACTTGTATTGGATTCTGTGGTTGTAAATATGGGGTCCTTCTGCGTCCAATTTTGCACAACCTCGCCCGTAGAAATCTTTACCAACTGGGGCTTTAAGTGAAAAGCACCCGAGGCATGGAAGGTACACTTAAAGGTGCCGTTAGCCTCTTTTACGGCAGCAGGCAACACACCAATAGGCGGAAAATCTTGTGGAACTAATTCAAGTTTATAGTCCTGCAAAACAATCGGTATTACGCGCCAATCGTTGCGAGCTATAAAGTTCCATTCTTTGTTTTCATTGCCTACCAAAGCAAAACGCTCTTGTTTGGTTGTGCCATCGGCAAGGGTGAGATTCACCTTTAACTTAAACTGATGGAAATCGTTTTGTGGCACATCTGTTTCGTTTACATACACGCTATAAGTGTCCTCTTGGTCTACATCAAGCTTTTTTTTATTGAGGTTATAGGTGTGTATGCTCTGCGTGGCAGTGGTTTGCATATTGGGCCTTACGTCTACCGAGAAGCCCGAAGGTCCCCATGGGGTTTGTGGATATGGAAAAGGCTTTATATTGCCCTTGCCCCCTTCGCCTGTAGTGGCATCTTTAGTAAGGCGGTCCACTTCTATGCTATTGATGGTAAGGGGTTGTCCTGTTTTATTGGTAAATTTAAATTGCAACTTTGCCACCATACGCAAGGCATACACGGTGTACGCCTTACGGTTATGGATACGATTGGTTAACACCACATTGGTCCAACCCGTCATGGGGATGCCCTTATCCTTTGAAGGCCGTGTGTCATTTAAAGCATCTGCCTGTACGGGAATTGCCAATTCTACCAAAGCCGTACTGTCTTCTTTGGATTTATAAGATTGACCTGGTCTAAAATGGAAGTCTGTTTTACCTCTTTTTTTAGCATAAAGAGCCTCCACCTCTTCGCGTGACACATTAACAAAGGTGAGAAAACTCTTTTGACCTGTAGTGGTCATAAACCATTGTAGTTTCGAATTTTCCTCTACCATGTTTAATTGTATCGAGTCTTTCTTCTCGTTGGCGGGCGGTACTTCAAGGATATGCTCTATTACGAATTTATCATTAAACATCAGGGTAAAAGCGCTTTGTATTCTTTCGCCATCTGTTTCAAGATCTCTGTTATATATCCAGCCTCGCGTGTTTTGTGCACAAAGCACAGGCACAGACTCTACGCCTAAACGTATGGTAATAGGCTGAGGTTTTTCGTGGAGCTGTTCGTCGCTAGACAGTTCTTCATTGCTACAACTGCTTGCACCCAAAAGCACACACCCCAACAGCACCAATAGGCTGCTAAGGTGCAATGTTTTCTGTGTGCAGACTACCCTATGTGCCATCTGCCACAGAATATTTGAGTTTTGGAAGGTATATTTCAGCTTATCCATTTCGTTTTTTGAGTTTTGTATAGCAAACCCAAGGGGTGAACCTGGGTGAGTGTTTTATTCGTGATGCCCATTAAAATATCTCAATTCATAAGTAATTATAATGGGTTACCCCGTTAGGGGTTGTGGTTCGCGTGAACCAGGCATGAGGTGCAACCGATAATCGCCCTGAATTATCGTGCAAACCGAATGCAATCAAGCTTGCTTGAATTGCTGAGGTGCCGCCGATAATCGCCCTGAAAGGGCAACAGCACATAGCCCAGGGCAAGCGAAGCGACACCCTGGGTTACGGAGTGCCATAGTATTGACGCCCTGTAAGGGCAAAAGCATTCGATGTTGAATAATTTATTTAAAGCTTCTGCCCTTACAGGGCGTCACTAACGAACGTGCTTTAACCCAGGGTGTCGCTTCGCTTGCCCTGGGCTATGTGCTTTTGGGCTTTCAGCCCGTACCTCAGCAATCCAAGCAAACTTGATTGCATTCGGTTTGCACGTTCAACCCATGCATAATAGGTGCCTTTATAACAAACGCCCCCTTCTACATCACAATGTCTGAATGTGTAAAAACTGCCCAAGGCACGTTTCTCACATTGACGTTCAATTCTACTTGCTCATTTTGTTCCCCAATGCGCTTGATGTAAACGCGATAGATGTTATTGCGCACCACACCATAGGTCATAGGTTTTGTAAGGTCGGCTTTACCATCGGGTGCAGAATGACGCAAAAACCAGTCAAGGGCGATGTATGAGGCATCCTTTGGGTCTGTATCCTTTTTCACGTACTTGCCAAAGAAACGTAAACCTGCTGCGTAATGGGCTATAGGGGGTGCAACAGACTGTTGAGCTGCTATGCTCATTGTGTTCTCTGCCGAATAGCACACTGTGTAGTATTTTCTGCCTGTTTTGCTCTGATCTGTATGCATCTCGTCTGGACTCTTTACCTTGCAACGCTCCAAAAGTATTTTGGCATTGTTTGCCAATACGGGTTGATAGAGTTGCGGAATGTAATAATGCCCATAACTGACATGACCTTGCCCCTTTATTTTGGTCATTGGGTCGAGCACATAGTTTGTGGCATAGTGTTTTATCCAACCACCATCTACGACCGTATTGTCGGTTTCACGTCCCAAGTAATTACAGGTATTTAAATCATCGCCTTGGGTTGTATGCTTAAATACATAACCTTGTCGGGTCATGTTGAAGGGGAATATGTAATAGAGCTTGAAGGTGGCAATCTGCTTGCCCGATGTTTGGTCTATCACGGCATAGTCGTAACATTGGTCCGTACTATTCCATTGACACTCTGTAGTTTCTTCTTGCGCAAAGTCGATGCGGGCTGCCAAGCGTTCCACTTCAACGTACTTGCTACCCTCATCAAATACAGGGGTATAGGGATTATCTTGCGACCCATCTCCCACATGACCGGCACCTTTACCTATCACAATGCGATGTTCTTTTACCGACGACATGGCAAAGTTGCTATAGGTGTTGGGGTCATAGTCAATGGTTTTGCCATCTGCCTTCAAACCATAGTCAAAAGGCTCTGAGTTATACACATAATCGCGCAATTCAGACAAGGTGCGACCATCCAAATAAGTCAACTCTTTATTTGCCACGATCAAGAAGCGGTAATCGCCTGTCTTAAAATCGTCGGGCAACTCTTGCGAACCTGTGGTATAAATAATCTTACCCGTACCACCTATAGGACCTGATACATTGCCATAAGTATTATAGCAGAACACCTTTACCTTGATTTGGTCGGTTATAGTTTTATCCAAATTTATCACCCCGTTTTCGGGAATTTTTACACCCGAAGGTGCTTGATAGAGCAACACACTCACACGTTCCACAGCAAACTCATTCGCATTACCATTTTCTTGTCCGTCGCCTTCTTCACCTCCATTAGGCGGTGTGTTTGTACCTTCTTGGGTTGTAGTACCTGTGCTACCCTCGAGATTGGGTCTTACCACACGCGAGGCTTTGGGTGCATCAGCGTTTTGCAATGCCCCTGCTGTGATACTAATACTTATAAACTTGCCACCTGCACTCTCTACACTATCCTGCACCACAGGGTCAATGGCATCGCTGCATGCACCCAGCATAAGCATGCTGAGTGTAGCAAGAAGCATTGATAATATGGTGAGTTTAGAAATGTGCATTGTGTGTAGTCTTAATGTATGGTTTTACAAATCCTCTACCTGGAAACGGCGGCTCCACCCAAGGATGGAGATTGAGATGTTGAAATATTTGAGTTTACCACTGGCAAAGAAGAACGACAAATTGTAGTCGTAACCTCGGTCTAAGAATTGTTGTTGGGTGTAATGAGTTTCTGCCGATGTACGTAAACGACTTAATATATCGGGCAAATTCACTTCTGCCACCACTTCGCCTGTAGGACGATAGGTTATTTTGAGCACGGCATCTTGCGAACCTCTTTCGTGATAGAGCAAGCGCGAGGTCATAAAGTCGGCATGGGCTATTTTGCCTACACCTGCTACGCCATGAGGTTGTTTTTTAGAACCACGTTTAGGAGCTGTGGTACGGTCGGTTGTTACCCACGTTTGATAGGGTGTATAAACCAGTGGGGTACTTTCGTCCACCTCATTGTTCCATAACAGCGAACCATTTTTATCGGTGATTTGCAGGTCATAATCTGCCAAATCCATTTCGTCGGGTACTTGCAACTCGCGCAAGGTTACATTGATGTGCTTGGTGTTGCGCACCAAACTAATGGTGTCGCGTGTAGCCCCTTTATTGCCTCCTACTTCTACGAGTTGTGCCTCGGGGTGTGCCACATAATGGTCTGCCACAAGTTGGTTACCACTCATGCCCACCCACAAGGTGTCGAGGGGTGCATTTTGGTGGTCTACGGCATAGCGTCCTTTGGCATCGGGTGTGGCAGCATGGTCTAAGTCGAAACGTATGCTGCGAATGTCATCGCCCATTTGGGGAGCTGTATAGCGAAACTTTGCACCGGGTGTGAGCAATGCTTGGTCATAGTCTTTTTGAAAAGCCACTGCAACCACCTTATATTGTCCCTTGGGCAAGGTAAAGTGCATGTGGTAACCATCGCGTTTAAAGGGTGAATTTCCCTTTACTACCGACTCGGTTTGTTGTGCCACCAGTTTATCATTCGCATCATACACATACGCTCTTACACTGCCCACATGGTCACGAAACATGTCGGCACGTTGCAAGTTATAATCGTAGCGAAAATAAAGGTCGAGTCCACATTCAGGCAAATCGTCCTCAATAAGGGAGCACGAAGCCATCAATGTGCCCAAGACGATGCTTGCGGCTATGCGGTTGAGGGTTTTCCAGAATTTCATATTTCTATATTTAAACTTACAAGTTGCTGATGAAGGGGGTATCTGTTTTAGAACTACCCTTAAAATTCAGCTCCTTGTTCGCGTAGACGCCATGAGCGTACTTGCGTCTTTACGCTAATGTGTTCTTTAAATTTATCGCCAAACTCATTGGGGGCTTCGGGGGGAATAACGGGTGAACCCATCTGTGTGACATCTGTTACTTTGATGTCGTACCAGTTATTGCGCACCACAGCAAAACGTCCCAAATAGTTGGCATCGGCATTTTCGGAAGGATAAATGTGATCCGCACTTACCGAAGGAGTTTCTCCCTCGCGCCAAGGTGTGGAGGTATCGCCAAAATGCTTAATGGGCACACCAAAATAGCTAATGCCTTTGACATAAACCCACACCTCGCCCAAGTTTAAGAATGTATTGAGTTCTTTGGGGTTTACTTCTGCGTTTGTGCAGGTTTTTGTATAGCGCTTTGTGGTGACTGTCCCTGTGCTTGCGTCAGTGTGGTTGCATACCACCGTGATAGACTTTATGCCTTTTGAATAGTCATTAGGGTCGTTCCATTGAAACTCCACATCTTTGTTTGTGGGATAAAGGCGTGGCATATCTCCATTGGGATAGGCATTTGTCCATGTTTCAATAGCCCATGTGGTTTCAGCAATATGTCCTTTAATGTGCTCTGTGAGGACGGCATTGGTGTAAACACGACTTTTGTCGGCATGGATGCAATAGAGGTCTTCTTTTCCATCGCCCACTTGCACGGTTATTACCGCACGTGTCAGTCGGTTATACTTCATATTGCTCACCGAGTTGGTGTTTTCAAAGCAATATTGTGGATGGGCGTTGCCCATATTGTTTGTAGGCAATACCGTTTTATTATCTATGTAATAAAAGTCTTCTTCTTTATAGTCGGCTTCTACATAGTTGGGCGAGGTGCCCCAATGTATGCGATAGAGCGGTAGTTTGGTTGAACCTTGGTTTACGGACTCATACCCTACAAAACGATAAGGCTCTGCAACCGAGTTATCGGTGGTTTTTAAATCCATCCATTGGGTAATGTTTTCAATATTGCGCAACAAGTAGGTTCTTTTGTTGGTAATATCTAATTTCCAACCTAATACCTTCCACGTTAAGGTTTTGCCACTGTCGTCACCTTCTAACACGATGTTGTTGTTTCTTACTTTACCCATAGCCTCAGCCACTGTGACTTTTGCCATACATCGTTCTACAAAAACTTCGGCACCTGCATGGGCTTGGGCTTCTTCGAGCGTAGGATAAAAAGCTTGTGTGGCATTGGGCATAATCATGCGCTTAAGCTTGATGTCTGGCTTATTGGTTCCCCCTGGACTATACGACAAGGGAGCATTGGTCATTAAAAAGCCCAAATTGTTTGTGCCATTTATGTCGATTACTCCTTCTACAGGACCTTTAGAAGCGTACTCTTCCATGTTTACCAAGGTGGTTTTGCCTTTCTGAAACACAAAATTGTTTGTTTGTCCAGGCACTTTTATTACCGCCACGGAGTTATCTGCCGAGATAGTTATACAGTTATGGTCGTTAAGAATGACCAAGGCGTATATATTGTCACCTGCACGAGCAGGCGTGTTTGCTGCAATTTTTACGATAGCAGAAATTTGCCCTTTATTGGCAATATTCTGTACATCGAGTTGCGACTTTGTAAGTGCGTAAGCCGAAAGGAAAGTCGCTTTATTTTCTTCTTTACCACTAAAAAGTAGGACTTTGGCATCGTATACCGCATATTCATATTCTGCCCCATCGGGATCATCATTCGTATTTGCTCTCAATCCTACTTCAGTTGGCAAGTGGATAGCCAACTTCAAGTAACCTCCGTCGGTAAGCATAGGCTTGCTTTCCACCTCTTCTGTGATGTGGTTTGTGCAAGCTGCAAACCCGAAGGTTGCCATGAGCAAAACGATTATGAATATACGTAATTTCATTGTTTGTTTTTTGTTGAATAGCATGGTGCAAAATCTATGCACCTTAGTTATTTTTTAAACGAGTGGGTAGATCTTGCCTTAGTGGGTTGCCTACCCACTCGTTATTTATAAAGTAGCTAAAAAGCTAAAAGGGTTTAGAGATTTTCACTCTGGTTACGCTTAGCCCAAGAGAGGACGTTGATGCGAACTGAGATGTAGTTTTCGGGTTTATCACCATATGAGTTATCTTTATCTACATCTATTTCAGGAACCACTGCAGAACCTACGTTCTTAATACTATTTACGGTAATATTGTACCAGTTGTTACGAAGCACACCAAAACGACCTAAGTATTTATTGTTATCTACTGGAGATCCATAAGGATTATCATTCATAGTTGTAGCATCCTTTACCCAAGGAGTAAGATCGTCACCAAAGTGCTTAATGTTGATGGGATAGTAAGCAATACCATCTTTATATTTCATGATGCTACCCAAACTAAGTTTATCATTCAGAGGCTTACTATAGGTTGATTTATCAAACGTTAAATCAACAGTAGGATTTGGCGAAGTTGCATCCTTCTGTACTACGAAACTCAAAAGATGTATTTTACCATCTTTATCGCATTCATTTTTTTTAGGAGTTGGTGTACTTGTTACAGGATCTGTTTTTAAATAACCCAGCGTTAGTTTTATATTATCTTCATTAACAGAGAATCCCGTTCCAAAAGATGACTTAATTTTATCTACAATATCTACGTTGCTCAGAATAGCCTGCTTCACACGCTTTACCATTTCTGTCTCATCATAGATAGTTGTATTATCATCATTAAAGGTATAGAAAGTTTTACCTCCAAAGAATTTTACTTTAACAATGGCACGTGTAAGTTGAGCAGTCTTCATGTTCTCAACATTGAATGTATTCTCCATGCAATACAACGGGCTGTTTTCGCCTAAACCTGAATTAAAATCGCGACCATCGTTATTAATAATCTCAGTACCTGTTTCAGGTGCAAGTTTATTCACCGTTATTTCCTTTGATACATAATCAAAGTTTTCCTTTGCTGTTGTAGAAGAATAACTATTATAATTGGGGTCTTCAGCCCAATAGGTACGATAGAAAGCAGAACCTGGAGTAGGTGTTACGCCTCCACCTTCTAGTGGGGTTGTACGCAAAGCTTTTGAGCCAACAAAACGATATACACCGTCCTTATTTAGCTTATTCCATTCTTCTTTGTTATAATGACGAGCAATAAAACTTTTCTTATTAGTAACATCGAGTGTCCAACCAACGACTTCATATGTTGCATTTCCAAGAGTCGTTCCGACAGTCGTTGATGACGAGCCAGGAAGAGTAGGTAATACTTTTGTTGTTCCTCCTGTAGAGGGGGGAAGAGTCTGATTCAACGTAACCTTAGCCAATGCTCGCTCTACAAAAACTTCATCAGGCGCTGCAGCTTCAGCCTCAGCCTTGCTTTTATACACATGCGAAGTTATATTGACAAGTGTTGCAACTTTCGCACTTGTTGGATCGGATGCATCACCAGGTTTATCAGACAATGGAGCATTGCACATCAAAAAGCCTGCTCCATTAAGGCTACTCGCGTTTCCCGAGATTACCTCTTTCATAAAGTCTCCAAATGTTTTGTTGGGACCTCCGGCAACATTCATATCTAAAGTACCAACCTTTAGTGCGGTATGAACTGAAGGATTATACGTCAATGCTGAATTTTTGTTGAGCACAACGTAAGCATAAAGTTGATCAGTTGCGTTGTTGGGCACATTTTTGTCTACAAGACTCGCAATTCTCATAGTTGAAGTAATTTGCACGCCCTCCTTGGTCATACTTACAGGAAGTTCGTAAACACTATGGAATACCGCTTTATCCTCGGTTTTACCCGATGCACCTGTAAAAAGGATTAAGGTTGCGTTTTTCACCTCGTACTCGCCAATTAAGCCACCATCAAAGTTGTCATTGTCAGCTCTACTACTCGGTGCAGAAGGCATATTAATAGCCATCTTTACATAACCACCGTCTGCAAAAGGTGCTTTACCACCACCTGCATTTACAACGGGATCATCGCTTGAACATGCATTGAGACCCATGGCTATCGCCATCAAAGCCATCGGAAAGAAATTCTTCTTCATGTTGCTGTGATTTTTAAGTTGATATTGTTGTGAATTAATTTTGTTTTTAAATTGAAAATCCCTAAGGATTATTCTGCCTGAGGCAAAAGGTCGAGGGCTTCGGTGGACTCTTGAATGCCCTGACTGGCTGCCTCGGTAAACAAACGACGGGCTGTGGCATAATCACCTTGTTTGGCTGCCAATACACCACGTGCATGAATGGCTGCAGGTTGATTGCCTACCTTCACAAGCCACATTTGGGCTTCTGCCAATTTATTGGAAGCTATGGCTACATTGGCTGCATTCAAACTGGCTGCTGCAGACTCTGGATAAAGACGTGCCGCAGTTTGCATCACCTCGTAACGCTCTGCCGACTGAGCATCGTACGACAATGCCAATCTATAGAGTTCGTTGAGCGAAAGACGCTGAGGACGTTTACGATATACCTTCTTCACCTCGTCTAACGTGGTCTGACGCACGGTATAACTGATGGTGTAGTCGGAGTGTCGCAAGGCAGGGAACCAATGTTGCAACATATATTTGTAAACATCGGGGAAGGATTCGCGAATGCGTGCCTCTCGTTTGTCAAGGTCAGCCTCCTCCTTTATAATCTGCAATATCTCTTGTCGGTGATCAATACCTGCCGAGTCTGCTACATAGCGCTGCAAGCCTTCCCAATCTTCGGGAGTGGACTGTATGCTAATGTGCTTTTCGGGCAAATCTACCAAGAGCGACACATACTTACGCAAGGAAGCTGCACGTTCGTTTGCCAGTTGGGTGTTATGTGCCAACGAACCTTCGGGCGAGGCATAACCATGAATATGGATGTGCGTGATTTGTGCGTTTGGCACGTCTTTTACCGCCCCAATGGTTTGCGCAATCTTGGCAATTTCGCGTGCATTTTTGCGATATTCTAACTGAATGTCTGTGCGATTTACGGGGAAGTCTAAGAAGGCACGCCCTTCGGGTTTTAGCGTTTTGTCGAGGGTTCCAGGCTCCATATAGCACAAGGGATATGCGATGCTCATGGCATTCATGCTATGCTTGATGTGCTCTAACGTAGCGATGGTTTGGGGTGTGGGAGCTGTATGTGCCAAATTTCCCCAACCACATCCACAACTGTCGGTTACCAACACAATTTGTGCGCCCACCATCCAAGGTTTGCAGGTCACTGCACCGCGATAATCTACAGGGGCTTTATGTGCCTTTTCTATCGTCATTGCCATTTCGCCCGCAGGACGTTTGAGTCGACGATAAAGAGTGTGGCGCTCTTTGCCATTTACCACAATCGAGGGGAAGGCTTGCGCACTGTCACCTCGGGTCACCACAGGTGTAAACACCACGCCATGGCATTTGCTCAGTGTGAGATTGCTAAAATCTATACGCATATTCAGCACCAAATCGCTATCCACCAACTTTACCTTTTGCTGGGTAATAAAGTCCTGATAGCTCTGTGCTTTTGCCATAAACGGCATGAGCGCTAAGAATATGCTAACTATATATCGTGTCATAAAGAATAAGAGTTTTTTGAAAGGGATTTTCTATGAGTTATATACCCCAATTATTTAGAATAAATAGCTAAGCGAAATGCCTGCTTGTGTCAGTCCCCAATAGTTCTTTTTTTCGTGTGTAATTTCCGTGCCACATTCTGTGCAAGGGTAGGTTTTATGATCTAAACGCATCCAACCTCCACCAATGGTGCCCTCGAGGTTCCAATGTGGAGCAAATGCCCAGTTATAGCCATAACTAATGCCTAATCCTGCACCACGACCTTGTATGCGTTTGTTGTCGGCATTGAATATTTTTTTGCCTCCTAAGGCATGTATGTCTGAGAAATTGTAGCAAACAAAAGGTACGTGCAAACCTACAAAGTGCCTGTAGAACGATTCACAGAACCAATATCTCACCTCGGGCAATACGCGCAAATGACGAAAAGAACGTCCATACGAACCATCCTTGTTTTGATGCTTAAAAGGATTGAGTCCTACCTCGCAAGCCACTGAAAAATGATGTGTCAAACGAACTTCGGCACCAATATTGGGTGTCATGGGCAATGCCACACCCCAATAGAGCAGGTTGGTTTTTACAGCCACGAGCAATGTGCGGTCGTTCTGCAAACGATTGGCTTCGGTAGCTCGTTGCCAAGGTGCAAGGGTCGCATCTGCCATAGTAGAATCGGTGGTTACTAGGGTAGAATCGATGGCTGTTATATGCAGCGTATCGGTATCTTCTTGTTGTGCCCACGCGGGCAAACAAAGGCAACTCGCCATCCAAACCACAACAGTCAGCACCCACTGACGTAGGTGTTGACTGCACAATATGCAGAGTGATTGTTGTAAGTTTTGCATCGTCGTCATAAGCGTATATGTAAAAACATGGCGTAACAGTGTGACTCCCAAGAAGGGGTAGTGTTTTATAAAGCACCCTATCCTCAGTTTGCACATAGGTATATAGCAGACTACCTCCCCAACAACATGGTGTTAGGAATGCAGACTAAGGATTCGTAGTGAGTGAAACTATGTTCTGTTCGCTCTGTTTTGTTGTTATATTAAGTTTGTGAATAGCTTGTGCCAACCAAGGTCAGTGGTTGATAAGTGTTAAGTTTTTTTAGGCGACCACTGGTTTGGGCATGCTTAGGATGAATGCCAGGCCATGTCATTTAGTTCTTTCGGTTTAGGTTTAGTTGTTACATGACAATTTGCGACCCAGACAATCATGTTACCCTCATTTTGTAAGGGCAAGATACCATTATCTTATAAGATGTGGTAAATATCTCGTTTTATCAATGCAAAGGTAAGGCATTTATTTTAAAACAACAAAATTAAAATATTCATTTTTTGAATAATTCTTCTGCCAAAAATACCCCCCCCCGATAATGTGTAATTAATGTGAAATCCTAATGAAAATTTGGAATAAATGGTTAGCAAATTATAACATCAATACTCGCTCCGCGTTTTTATTTGAACATTAATGTCCATCAATGCCCATTAATTTATTCATTAATACTTCTCTTCATTAGCAAAGAAAAAATTAATGTC
>ERZ1026862.557-NODE-557-length-24888-cov-87.212057_pt1 | contig 24888 bp, 19 predicted proteins | sample MGYA00380161_ERZ1026862 | MGnify/ENA primary metagenome ERZ1026862 (study PRJEB33269, sample SAMEA4719797) | human gut metagenome | biome: human-associated habitat; feature: organic feature; material: feces | place: Cameroon | collected 2013-10 ... | reverse complement strand
TTCCACGTCCAAACATGCGTTCGATACGATTGGAATACCCTAGTCTTTCTAATATTTTTTGTTTCATACGAGTAAAACTTTTCGCAAAGATACTCTTTTTGTTTCACATAAGTAACAAAAACGATAGATTTTTTGTTTTTATTACTTATAATTAACAGGTTTGGTACACATTGCGCCTCACGGGAAACGACAAGGGTCTATATGCCACGATGAAAAGGTGGCGTATAGACCCTTGATTATTTGGTGATAGTCGTAATCTACATCTCCGCTTTCTGCAGCTTTATCTCCTCTGCCGTCAGCCCCGTCATATCCATGACCGATGCATCAGATCTTTTTTCTCCCTGCCCACGCAAGAATTTTTCCGTGGGCAGGGAAAAATAAAAGTGGGTACAGGGATGGATAATTTCAAGAACATAACTTGTCGAAAATCTACACGACTTAACGATGCGCTTTATTAAAGCCTAATAAAGCGCATCGTTATAGTTTGCTACTTTAATGGGGCTATCATGCCCCAAAAAAGTATCAGAATTCAACGGTTCTGCTTCCGTCTTCTTCTGTGTGAATATGTACTCTTGTCACATCTTCTGGTAGAAGGTCTTCTATCAGTTCTGGCCATTCCAGAAAACATAAGTTTCCTCCATAGAAGTAATCCTCATATCCCATATCATAGACCTCGTCTATCTTTTTGATACGATAGAAGTCAAAGTGATAGATTGGGTCGCCATTCCCTGCGGTATATTCGTTGACAATGGCAAATGTAGGAGATGTGATGACATCATCTACTCCCAATTCTTCACAGATAGCTTTGATAAATGTGGTCTTACCTGTACCCATCTTTCCGTAAAAGGCAAAGACTTTACCATCACCCATGTTGGCCAGAAATTCCTTGGCTGCAGCATGGATGTTTTCTAATGAATCAATTTTGATTTTCATATTTTGTTTCCTTTTCTTGTTTTCTTTTTCTAACGTCTTCTTGGTGTCAATGTAATGAGTGGTATCAGCATCTCTTCCATAGATATGCCTCCATGCTGGAATGTGTCCTTGTAGTAGGATACATAGTAGTTGTAGTTGTTGGGGTAGGCAAAGAAGGCATCACCATACGCAAATACATAAGTTGTGCTCAGATTCGGAGCGGGCAATTGTGCTTTATGTGGCTCCTTGATTGTGAACACTTCCTTGGCATTGTAGGCAAGATTCTTGCCTAACTTATAGCGCAGGTTGGTGTTGGTATTACGGTCTCCTATTATCTTGATAGGTTTTGAAGCCCTAATACTTCCATGGTCGGTGGTGATGATGACCTTGAATTCGTCTTGCGATAAACGTTTGAATAGTTCTGCAAGAACTGAATGTCTCAGCCAACTCTGTGTAATGCTGCGATAGGCAGATTCGTTGTTTGCCAATTCTCTCACCATCTTAGATTCTGTACGTGCATGTGAAAGCATGTCGATAAAGTTTACGACCAGTACATTGAGGTCGTTATTCTTGCATTCATTGTATTTATCCAGAAATCTGTCGGCTCCTGCAGAATCATTTATCTTGTGATAACTGAATGTGTAGTGCTTTCTGAATCTTTCCAACTGGGTTTGGATGAGAGGTTCTTCGTTGAGGTTTTTGCCTTCCTCCTGATCTTCATCTACCCATAGGTCAGGAAACATTTCTGCTATTTTGTTTGGCATCAGACCGCTGAATATTGCATTGCGTGCATACTGGGTGGCTGTTGGCAAAATACTCATATACATATCTTCCTCGATATCGAAGAGCTCTCCGATATCTTGTCCCAACATTTTCCATTGGTCATATCTGAAGTTGTCGATAACTATGAGGAATATCTTTTCACCCTGATCCAGTTTTGGAAAAATCTTGGTTTTGAAGATGTCTGGACTCATGACGGGCTTACCTTCTATCGTCTTGCCGATATTCTTGGGATTTACCCATTCCAAATAGTTCTTGGTGATGTATTTGGCAAATCCGATGTTGGCTTCTTCTTTCTGCATGGTAAGCAGTTCCGTCATTGAACTCTCGGTGTCGCTCAGTTCAAGTTCCCATTTTACCAGTCTCTTATATACTTCTACCCAATCCTGTACTGTCCGGCAATCCATGATTTGCATGGCGATTTGCTGGTAGTCTTGCTGATAACCGCTTTGGGTTACTTCTGTGACTATATCTTTGCGATGTATGTTCTTCTTGAGAGAGAGCAATATCTGGCTGGGGTTGACCGGTTTGATGAGATAGTCTGCGATTTTTGAACCGATAGCCTGGTCCATGATGTTCTCTTCCTCGCTCTTGGTACACATGACTACAGGGGTAGCTGGTTGGATTTCCTTGATTTGCTGAAGAGTTTCCAATCCGCTAAGTCCTGGCATCATTTCATCTAAGAGAATCAGGTCGAAGGTCTGCTGTCTGCACTGGTCGATAGCATCCGGACCATTGCTCACAGTTATAACTTCATATCCCTTTTTCTCCAGAAATATGATATGCGCCTTGAGAAGTTCTATCTCGTCATCTACCCAAAGTAATAAACCGTTACTCATGTTTTTATTTTTTAGGCGCTAAAGTACAAAGAATAATTGAATACTGGCAGAAGAATGCTATTAAAGTATGTTAATGTTAAGGAAAGTTTTTATTCGTATGATTCTTCTGGGTGTTCGTATGTTTCCTCTACTTTTATATAATAATTAGGTGAAGATTCCGTTCTTTATCCAAGAATCAGTTTATTAATCCAATTATTCATCAAATAATAAAATAAGAAGAAATCAAGAAACAATGCTCAAAATTGTATTGATAATGCTTTGCGGAATAGGTACAGGTTATCTGCTCCGTAATAAGAAAATGAGTTTTTTAGGTCGCATCATCACGGCGTTGATATGGATACTCTTGTTCCTGCTTGGTATTGAAGTTGGCTCCAATCCTCGTATCATAGGAGGTATTCAGACCTTAGGTCTCGAAGCCGTGGTTCTTACTTTTGGTGGTAGTGCGGGCAGTGTGCTTTTTGCATGGGCATTGTGGAAGTATGTTACTGCTAAACAGATGAAGTCTTCTGGTTCCGCTGATACGGAGAAGGGAGGTAAGGCATGAAAGGTAGCTTGATTATAGTTGGTTTCTTTGTCTTAGGTATCATCGCTGGATTGTGTGATGTAGTTCCTGCCTGTTTTTTAGATAGTGATGTGAGTTATATTGCGCTCTGTTGTCTGATGTTCTGTGTGGGTGTCAGCATCGGTTGTGATACTTCTATTTTGAAGAGTTTCAAGGAGGTGAATCCTCGTTTGATGATGCTTCCGGTGATGACTATTTTGGGTACTTTAGCAGGGTGTGCAGCCGTATCTATAGTGTTAGGTCACCGTCAGCTTACCGACTGTTTGGCTATCGGTTCTGGATTCGGTTATTATTCCCTTTCAAGTATTTTTATTACTGAATATTGTGATGCCGAACTTGGAACCATCGCTCTTCTTGCTAATATTAGCCGTGAAATTCTGACACTCTTAGCCGCTCCGTTGCTGGCGAGATATTTCGGTAAGTTGGCACCTATCAGCGTAGGTGGCGCCACCACAATGGATACTACGTTGCCTATTATTACCCGCGTGTCGGGAGAGAACTTCATCATCGTTTCCATCTTTCATGGTTTCTGTGTTGATTTCTCAGTACCATTCCTGGTTACCTTTTTCTGCTCTCTATAATCAGTTCTGTAATTTATCAGGAATGATTTAAAAATACAAATGGCAGACTTCTCCAGCTATTTATTCTGGGAAAGTCTGCCATATTGTTTCTTTAAAAACCATCGAAATCAAAATATTCGTCTTCTAAGTCAAATTTGTCATCTTTGTCTTTCTTCTCCTCTTTGGATTTCTGGTTCTTATTTTCTTGCTTCTGAGTGTTTTCTGTGTCATCATTGAAATAGAAGACATCTTCATTCTCCTCAAGAGGTTCTTTCTTTTGGATTTCCTGCTTTGGAGTCTCCTTCTTTATGGTTTCTTGCTTTGAAGTCTTCTTCTTTGGAGTCTCCTGTTTTGGCTCTTCTATTTTAGGATCAACTACGATCATCTCATCCTCATTTCTTTCAACTTCAGTTTCTTTTTCAGAATTATTTTCCTTTGGAGTCTCTGTGTTGATGTCCTCTTTGATTTCAATGCCGTTATTATTTCCGGTTTGAGTATTCTCCTCTTTGATTTCTATAGACTCATTGCTGATGCTTGGTGCAACATCTTCCTTGATTTCTAATGAGTTGTCTATATCATTCTTGTCGTCAAGTATCTCTTCATCACCGGCTTCAGTCTCTTCTCTTTTCTTCTTCTCTGTCACGATTTCTGTAGGCTCCGTTAAGAGAGGTGCGGCATTCTGTTTCAACTTGAGTGAAGCGAAGTGTTTCTGATAGAACTTCTCGTATTCATTATATGTGAACTGTGTGCCTAAGAGTTCAAGATTTTGTTCGCTGATGAGGATAGCTCGAGCCTTGTTGAGATGGCGGATGATAGCAGTCTGCTCCGACAGCGCATGTGCATATTGCCATGCTTCATCGTAACTTCTGAATCCTGACATAATCATTCTGTGCAGCCCATCTTGTTCCTCGATATTCATGTCGAAATTGCGTACAAGGTAATGGGTAAAGTTGTATTTAGCCATTTCAAAGAGCAACTGGTTCTCATTCACAGAGTCTGGCTGGTAAACAAGCATGAATACAAAGTTGGCATTGCGTTCATTCGTGAATACTTTCTGTTGGGTGGAATCCTGGTCATTGAGTACAATACTTCTTCTGTTCCATACATCTTCCAAGTCAAACTTTCCGCCATGCAGTCGTTTTCCCGCATTGACTCCATTGACTATCATACCCGCTATTTCGCTGATGCGGCTATTCGGATATTTCTCTACCACTTCCTGCATATCCTTAATGCAGGCATTGGCGTCACCATCGTTGAGCTTGCTTAATCCACCGATAAACAAGAATTTATCCCTGTTTTCTCCCAGTGGGAAACGCTCGGCAGATATGCGTGCATTGGCCTTAGCCTCTTGGTATCTGCTTGCCTTGAATGCCTCGTAGGTTGCCGCATAAAGAGAATCTTCTATATGAACACCAAACTGGGCATTTTCTTTGTAGTATGGATCTGTAAGCAATGTTGTCCATTGGCTTTCAGGATATTTCTCCTTCAGTTTCTGTACATAACGTTCTGCCTCTACCGGCATTTCCTTTCGGGAATATAACAGATAGAGGTGGTAATATACATCGTCCATGTGCTCAAAGTCATCAGCATAGTTGTCTTCCAATCTTCTGAGTGCTTTTTCGCTCAGGGAAAGATTGTCCAACTTGTCCTTGAAGATAACGCCGGAATTCAACAGACCATCCTCCAACAGCTTGTTGCTGGCTTCTATTTGTTCTTCTGTAAAAGGAATCTGAGCCAGATAATATTCTCGCTTATGTGGATCGTTTTGTGCACTGTCCGTAATCTGTTTCAGAGAATCTTCCTTGATGGCTACATTGGCAAGAGAATCTCTTACTTCGTCTGTCATCTCTTCAGCTCCTTGTGGCGCACTGACCACCGTCTTGTTGATGCGTTGCCAGTTATCTACATTTTCTCGTTTTCCCCATAGGCGTTGGAATTGGGTCTTACCCTGACTTACGGCTATAGGGTTGTAGAAATACCAGAGTCCTTTCTGTCTGGTATTTCCTGTTGATGTATTGTTGTTCTTATTCGAATTGTGGTTTCTGTTGGCATTTCCACCGTTCTGTGCTTGTTGACGGTTGCTTTCTTCTTCTGCCAGTTTATTCTTTTCTTCTTTTTCTTTCTTCTTGAGGGCATCTATTACGCGGTCGATGGCTGCATTTCTTTCTTTTTCGCTCATCTTGGCAAGAGCCTGGAGAGAGTCCTGCAGGTGGACAGCTTCTGTATGAGGAACTAATTCATCAAGTATTTTAGAACGTTCTGCAAGAATCTTATAGTCTTTACGGTCTTTGTCAAGCAAGCCGATGGCTTCTCCGTAACAGCGTTGGGCATCACTGTATTTTTCCATACCCCAGTACAAGTCGCCTAAATGAAGTAAGAGCACACCTTTCTCAATACCACTGCGTGTCGCCTTGGCATTTCCTTTTTCGTATGCAGAGATGGCCTGGACGGTATCTTTCTCGTTGAGATAGATATTACCTATTGCGTAGTATATCTGGTCCAGGTATTCCTTGTTATTGTCTGATGCTGCCATACGTTTCAGACGGCTGATCATCTGTTTGGCATTTCCTCTGGCCATCACCTCTGTCATGGAGATGCGGGCATTGAATTCCAGTTCATATGGTGGATTGAGACGTGTGACATGCTTGAAGGCTTTGTAGGCCTCCTGTTTTTTGCCAGTGGCAGCAAGCAACTGTCCTAAGAGAAACCATTCGCGCGCCTTTTGCTTCCGTCGCATCTCATGCTTGATTACTTTGCGGAGATAGGGGATAGCCTGTTCGAAGTCTCCTGTATGGATATAGTAATCAGCGTATGTATAGTCCCATTCTTTCTGGGCACGCCAGTGGATGCTGTCTCTTTGCATTTTACGGATTACGTCCTCTGCATCATACTGCCATCCTTGTTCGATATAACATTTAGCCAGCCAGGCCCTTGCTCTGCCGTAGATGGCTGGTTGGGTGGAGTAGAGGCGGCTCATGTAGGAAAAAGTGGTTGCAGCACTTTCGAAATCGCCTTTGAAAAATTGGGAACGTCCCATCAGCAACCATGCTTTCCATAAGAACGGATTGTATTCCTTACGGCTCAACCATTCAATATCTTTTTCTGTTTTGCGACGGTTTTTGTTCCATTCCGGACGTTTCTTGATACTGTGTTGATGAATCGCTTTCTCACACTTGGTGATGGCTTTCTCATAATTGCCTTTTCCCAGTTCGCGGCTGTTTTTATTGCTTACGGTATAGAGAGGAATCATCTCCGTGAAGTTGTCCTTATTGCCGTTCTCTTTTTCCAATGAACCGTCAATATAGGCTAACGTACCATTATAATAGGTGTTATAACGGGCGTTGAAGGAATGCCACCAGCGGCTCTTCGCTGTATTCTTCTGCGTAGAGCAACTGCCAATACCAATTAGGAGTATAATTGATAATAGGGGAATGATATGTCGGAGATAATTTTGTTTCACTCTTGTATGATTTTAGAATGTTGTCTGCTGATCATCACTTTTTCTCAAGTGACAGCTTGTCTTTATTATACAACTTGTTTTGTAGGGCTTTTATTGTCTTACTGAGCATAAAAACCATGATACTGACAAAAATAATCGTGGCTCCTGATGGAACATTCAGCACATAACTGGCATAGAGCCCGATGATACAGTCTATCCATCCCAGGATGATGCTGGCAAAAATCATCTGCTTATAATTATAGGTGAACAGGTTGGCTGTCATCTGCGGAATTGTCAGCAAACTGATAGCCAGTACGATGCCCACCATTTTCAATGAAGCAACAATCGTCATGGCAATGAGTGTCATCATCAGATATTCTATCGCCGCTACCGGCAAGTGCTGCGAGCGTGCAAAGGTGCTGTCGAAAGCTACACTCTGAATCGGACGGAGAAAACAGGTGAATACGGCGATGGTGATACATGTCAGGATGCCCAATAGCCATAAGTCAGAACCTTCTATCGTCAGGATGCTGCCAAAGAGAAAAGAAGGTAGGTCTGGCATGAAGCCGGGCGTGAGAAAGCAGCAGATAATTCCTATGCTCATTCCCAAGGTCCAGAACATGGCGATGGCAGAATCTTTCCTGACATCTTTTCTGGATGACATCCATTGAACGCCAAATCCGCTCAGTATGGCAAAGATCATGGCTGCCAGAATCGGATTGGTACCAGTGAATACGCCAATTCCTATTCCGCCAAATGATGCGTGGGTAATACCCCCGCTGATAAATACCAATCGGCGGGTTACGATATAAGTGCCTATGATTCCACACAGGATGCTTGTAAGGAAGGCGCCCAAGAGGGCATTCTGAAAAAATGTATATTGTAGAATGTTCATTTCCTATAAAATATTCTTTTTCAATCCTCGCTTAAAAAACTGATGACTTCATCTTTCAACTGGTCTGGCAAGTTGATGCCTCTGAGGATGAGGCTTCTGTTCCAGCCAGCCACTTCCTCTGGCTTCATCGTATATAAGACTTCAGCGAATTGTTCAACTTCTTCTTCGGAATAATCATCTGCCGCACGTCCTTTATACATGTCTAATTCTTCGTCATCATAATATTCTATCTCTTTGGTTGCAGCTTCCATCATGCACTCCTGCTCGCATTTCGTGTTTTCTCCATTACAGGTGTTACACGAAACGCCTTCTTTTAGGGGCTCTTCTTCTCCTTTCCGTTGGGTGAAAAGTCCTATTAGTGCGCTTGCCAGTCCTAAGACAACCAATGCAATAATCAGGTAAATCATTCGATATCTTTTATTGTGATTATTATTCCTCGCTGATTTCAAATCCTACTTTTTTCAGGTCTTCCCAGAAATGTGGATAGGATTTGCTTACCACTTCTGGATTGTTGATTTCCAGATAAGGTAACTTGAAGGCAACTGGTGCGAAAGACATGGCCATGCGATGATCCTCATAGGTATCTATGGCTTCGTAGGTCGGTTCGCAGGTTTCGCCATCCCAGATGAGTGTATTGTTGTTCTCGTCTTGAATCACATAACCTACTTTTCGCAACTCTTTCTTGAGTGCTTCGATGCGGTCGGTTTCCTTGATTTTCAAGCTGGCAAGACCGGTAAACTTGAATTTGATTCCCATCAGACAGCAGCAAACTACAAATGTCTGGGCAAGGTCTGGTGAACCGGTAAAGTCGTAATCCAATCGAGGAAGCAGACATCTGTGGGCTTTCAGTGTAACAGTGGTCGGTGCACTGGTATGTATGTTTGCCTTGTCATCTCTATCCTCTGGATTTTGATTGTTCTCAAATTCGGTCTTGACACCCAGAAGACTGAAGATATATTTGACGACAGAGTCACCTTGCTTGGAACCATCCATGAGACCCTCTAATCTGATTTCAGAATCGATATTTCCGTTCAATGCCATCATTTCATACCAATAGGAAGATGCGCTCCAGTCGTTTTCTATCAGATACTTTCTTTCTTGGTATGGCTGAGGTTTTACGACAATTGTGTCCACATCTGTCCATTCTGCTGAGGCTCCAAATTCGCACATGGTCCACAGGGTGAGGTCGATGTAGGGTCTTGATGCAATTTCTCCTGTAAGTTTGAGTTCCAATCCGTTTTTGAGAATCGGACCGATGAGCAGAAGAGCTGATATGTATTGTGAACTGATGCTTCCTACAACCTCCAGATGACCTCCTTCGAGTGCATGACCTTTGATGCGGAGTGGGGGATAGCCTTCTTTTTCTACATATTCGATGTCGGCGCCTAAATAGCGGAGTGCATCCACCAGAACACCGATAGGACGATTCTTCATCCTTTCTGTTCCTGTAATCGTATGTTCTCCTTCAGTAGCACTGAGGTAGGCTGTCATAAATCTCATGGCAGTACCAGCAGCCTTGATGTCTATCACCTCAGGCATGTTTTTCAAGGCATTGATGATCACTTCTGTATCATCACAATCGCTCAGATTGCATGGCTGGATCTTACCACCCGTCATTGCATGGATGATGAGGGCTCGATTGCTGATGCTTTTACTGGAGGGTAAGTTGATGGTGGCGTTGAGTGCCTTAGGTGCTTTTATCTTGTATTTCATCTTATTTTTTTATTATTTCTGAAATGATGGTGATTCCCATCCTTTATTTTTTGTTAGTACTATGTATTTCTTTTCTGAAAGATGCTCTTTCCACAGGGATAGCTTTTTCTATTGCCAGACAGATTGGCAAGTCGATATCTTCGTCATTGTCCTGACTTCTTGTACCGTAATTGTCGTTTTTAATCTTTTTCGGACCAGGAATCAGCGGACTGTAATAAAGAACCTGTCTCATGCGGTATTTCTGCTCAGGTGTGAATCTGAAGCTCAAACTTACGGCATAGTCCATGAAATTGTCAGAATCCCATTCCTCTCCCGAATCATTGGAGCGTTTGATGAGTTCTTTCATCACAAGGTCATTACCTGCCTGCTTATGCTGTTCTATATATGAAATCAGCCATCTGTCGTAGGCTGGTTTGTTATAACTCTTAGTGTCGGTACAGTAGTCTGTGTCTGTGCAACTTTCTGTTGGTTCGCTTCCTGTGTCTGTATCTTTCTCTGCAAACACATGCTTGAGACCTAAATAATGTCCTAACTCATGAGCCAGTGTGACATTGATGTCTCCAGAATCATAGGTGTATCCTTTGTATCCGTGATCAGCAGCTGTATATCTGGATGACTCTTGGTTGATATAGGAACTGTTGATGGATACGCAGTATTCAAAAGACAAACTGTTCTTATTGATGGCACCTCTTGCGTCCTTCAAACCATCTATTGCGGGATAGCCGTTTTGCTTATAAGGTAGGTTGCTGATGCCAAGCGTTATGCTGTTGTCTTTTGTTTTCTTGAAGTTATACACCATGACGTTGATGTATTCATTCGGGTTCCATATAATCTTATTTTTCTTTTTGGTTTGATTCATGAAACTGTTGCAATCGATAGGATATTCCCCCGAATATTTGATATATTCCACTCCTGGGGTCTTCAGCTTTTTGCCAGATTCATCGTAGAGGGCAAGTTCGAACTGCACATGTATGTTCTCACTTGGCACATCTGCTCCCTCACCAAAGTTATATAATTTCCCTGCATAGAGGTCGTTGACATTTTGCAGTATTTCTTTCAGACGGTCGTAAGATACGTATTGATTCCTTTTATTGGTTTCATCTACGGCATTTTCATCCTGATACAGGACATGAAAAATCACTGGGAGATGATAGATATAATCGTCTCCTGTAATTTCATCACTGTCATGGTCTTGTTCACTGTCTGAATAGAATGGGTCTGGTTCTGACTCTTTACAAGATGAGAAAGTCAGAGCTGCCAGAGCAAAGATGATAGATATGTAATACTTCATGCGCATACCTTATTAATATAATAAACCAACTGCAAAAGTACAAAAAATAATCTTTATTCAGTTATAAAATCATTAAAAAGTCCATCTTTTTATCGATAATATGGAAAATAACCTTCTTATTTTGTGTTTTTTCGGATGAATAAACGTATCAAAATCACAGAAAGTACTACTTTTTGCCTGTTTTTGATAATAAAACATATCAAAATGTTTATTGTTTCGGTGATTGCCTTTTCAAAGTGTATTATCAATGATATATATTTACAAAAATATACTTATATCAGTGTGCTTTTATTTTTCCGTAAATTATAAATGTCATTGAATCTTAACAATATGTTATCAAACGACCATAGAATTGCCAATATGTAGATTTTTGACTTTACAAAATGTTAGAAAATAATGTTGTAAGTTACGGTTTGGTTGTTTTAATGCCAAAATTGATTTAAATCAAAAGTAGGTGAAAAAATATAATAAAATTGCGTTAATAAAATATACAACTTATTGTTTTTTTTCCTATCTTTGCATCAGAAAAAGGAAAGTAAAACCTAAAAACGTAAAGATATGAAACGAATAATATTACTCTCTATGATGGTGTTGCTGACCATTGCAAGCTTTGGTCGCAAGCACATTGAAAAAGCTACTGTTGTTGCAGATACCATTTTCTATGCAGAAAATATGAGCAACGTAGCAAATGCTAATCAGGCAAGTTACTACAGACTCCTTATGACCACCGGTTCTGGCATCAATAAGAAGGATGTTTTCAAGGATTACTATATGAATGGTAATTTGAGAGCTGAAGGTGGATATAGCTTCATCGATTTAGGAAATGATAGAAATACTGTCTTCAATGGTGAGGTGACTACTTACTACAAGAATGGTAAGGAAAAATGGCACGGCAAGTATGTAAATGGCAAGCGTGAAGGTTACTTTACACTGCAGCTTCGTGAAGGTGGTGTGGCAGTTGTACAGTTCAAGAATGGTAAATCTGTTCACAATTACTTCACTGTAACTCAAAAGGATGGCACAATTGAGAAGAAACCTCTCTCTGAGATTAGTGCTTTCATGTAATATTCGATAAAATCTCTCTTATATAAATTAAAATTTTATGTTGATATGACCAAAAAGGGTTATCGTCCGTGAGGATGGTAACCCTTTATAATTATGGTATATTCTTGTATGACATGATTCTAAATGTCCAGATCAAGTTCTACCGGACAATGATCACTTCCCATGATGTCTGTATGTATCTTGGCATCAGTGATGTTTTCCTGAAGTCTGTCTGATACGAGGAAATAATCAATACGCCAACCGGCGTTCTTTTCTCTTGCCTTAAATCTGTAAGACCACCAGGAGTAGGTAACCTGCTCAGGATATTTGTATCGGAATGTGTCTGTGAAACCGTCATTCAGCAATTCTGTCATCTTTTCTCTTTCCTCATCCGTGAAGCCTGCGTTTTTGCGGTTGCCTTTCGGATTCTTGATATCTATTTCTTCATGTGCCACGTTCATGTCACCACATACGATAATTGGTTTCTTGGCATCTAAGTTCTTGAGAAATTTACGGAAGTCAACTTCCCATGTCATACGATAGTCCAGGCGGCGCAGTTCCGTTTGGGAGTTAGGAGTGTAAACAGTGATGAGGTAGAATTTCTCATATTCCAGTGTGATAACTCTTCCTTCATGGTCGTGCTCTTCCACTCCCATACCATAGCTTACGCTCAATGGTTGATGTTTGGTATAGATAGCAGTTCCTGAATAACCTTTTTTCTCAGCATAGTTCCAGTAGCTGTTGTAGCCTTCAAACGTCAGGTCGAGCTGACCTTCTTGCATCTTGGTTTCCTGCAAGCAGAAAAAATCGGCATCCAATTCTTTGAACTGGTTTTCAAAGTCTTTACCTACGCATGCTCGCAAGCCATTGACATTCCATGATATAAACTTCATTTTGATAATAATGTTAAATGTTGAATGTTAAATGTTAAGTTGCTTGTTAGTATGGCGTATGCCTAATTTAACATTTAACACTTAACATTTAACATTTTAATTAGATTCTTTTGCTTTCTCCACGAAGCAGGTTCATGAACTCCTGTCGTGTATTGAGAGAATTAAATACGCCGCTATAATCACTTGTAGTAGTGATGGAGTTCTGTTTTTCCACACCTCTCATCTGCATACACATGTGCTTGGCTTCAATGACCACCATAACACCTTGTGGATTGAGTGTTTCCTGGATGCAGTCCTTGATTTGCTGGGTAAGTCTCTCTTGTACCTGAAGTCGGTGGCTATAGATATCCACTACACGTGCAATCTTGCTCAATCCGGTAATTTTGCCATTTGGAATATAAGCTACATGTACTTTTCCATAGAATGGAAGAATATGATGCTCGCACATAGAGAAGAAATCAATGTCCTTGACGATAACCATCTGGTTGTATGTTTCCTCAAAGAGTGCATCTGTCAATACCTTACGTGGATCCTGACTGTATCCACGGGTCAATATCTGCATAGCCTTAGCTACGCGCATAGGAGTTTTCAATAAACCTTCTCTTTCGGGATCTTCACCAAGCAGGTTGAGGATTTCTTTGTAATGTGCTGCGAGTTCATCCAAGCCCTCGCGAAATTCTGTTTCTGGATTCATTTTCTAATATTGAACGGTTATTTTTCCCTTGACAAGACAAGCTTGTCGGTAGCCCATAGCTCGTATCTTAGCTAACATCTTGTTGGCTTCTTCTAAAGAGCGGAAGTTACCGATTCTGCATATCCAGCGAGGTGAATAAAAGTGTACATATACAGGCTGGTCTGGAAATCTCATCTTGATGGCATTTCCTGTCTGTTCTGCCTTGAGACGGTCGTTGCGTGAGTTGCCGCCAGCAAAAGCCTGTACTCTATATCCTGTTACCTTGTAGCTACCACGCATCACTTTCTTGCGCATATCTACTACAGGTGTCTCATTTTCTTCTTTTTCAGTGTTTGTCTTTCTGTTCGGACTTTCGTGTGAAACTGTCTTTTCATTGCCAGCTTCGTGGTGCTCTGCCTTTTTTACAGAGTCAGGGAGTGTTTTCTTCTGATTCTCAGAAGTTTTCTTCTGGTTGTCAGGAGTATTGTGTTTTGTCGGGTTTGTAGTTGGGATGGTTTTGTCGTCTTGTGGTACCTTTTTCCCATTGATTAATTCGTCTATAGCCTTGCTTTGGGTCACAGTGACTGTACCTAATCCTGGTGTCTTCTTTTGCAAGTGCTCCAGATAGGTCTGACCATTACTCGAAACAGTGATTCCGAGCATGATAGTAAAAAGTAGGACGAATTGTTTCATAACTTTCTTTTATCGTTTTGTTTATATGTCTAAAATGAAGGAACCATGCCTGTCCCTTTTTGGGGAGGTACAGGCATGGTTATGTGAAAGCAATTACTTCTTCCAAGCGTCGATGATACCCTTGAAATCAGCAGCCTTCAAAGAAGCACCACCGATCAAACCACCGTCGATGTTTGGCTTAGCGAAGAGCTCAGGAGCGTTGCTAGCCTTGCAGCTACCACCGTAGAGGATAGATGTCTCCTCAGCAGCCTCGTTGCCATACTTCTCAGCTACGATAGAGCGGATGTATGCCAACATCTCCTCAGCCTGGTCAGAAGTAGCAGTCTTACCTGTACCGATAGCCCAGATTGGCTCGTAAGCGAGGATGATGTTCTTCCAAGCGTCAGCGCTCAAGTGGAATACTGAACCTTCCAACTCAGCCTTAACAACCTCGTTCTGCTTCTCTGCCTCACGCTCCTCGAGAGTCTCACCGCAGCAGAAGATAACCTTCAAACCGTTAGCCAAAGCCAACTCTACCTTCTCCTTCAAGATCTCTGCAGTCTCGCCATAGTACTGACGACGCTCTGAGTGACCGAGGATAACGTACTGAGCACCTGTGCTCTTTACCATCTCAGCTGAAACCTCACCAGTGAAAGCACCCTTAGCCTTGTCTGCGCAGTTCTCTGCACCGAGACCTACAATCTCTGAATCCAAAACCTGAGCTACAGAAGCCAAGTGGATGAATGGAGTACAGATTACTACGTCACAGTTTGGCTTGTCAGCTACCAATGCCTCGTTGATCTCCTTAGCGAGAGCAACACCGTCCTGCAGGTTCATGTTCATTTTCCAGTTACCTGCTACAATTTTCTTTCTCATTTTCTTTTTCTTTTTAAAAGTTGATAATATTTTATTTGTATCTTCTTTTTCTCTTAACCAGGTTGACCATGCCCATAGGCGGTCTGCAATGGTGAGCAATACCAGTGGCAGTAGGAACCAGAGTACGGTTTGCAGAATTTTCCTTGCCATTCCTTCTGCTGGCAATTTGCCGTATTCGCTCTTTTCCAAAGGTTTGGTGAGCAAATCTTCTGCTGGTAATTCATTATGGCTCCATTTCTGGATGATGGTACCGTTGTGTAGCAGCATCAGTCCCGGATTACTCCTGATCATTGTCTTGAGCGTAGTGGCATCAGTGGTGTAGAATGGGTATTCTGCTCCCGTGATGTTTTGCCACTTGGCGATTTCCTTTTCTGTACTTGCTGTCAGACAGATGAATCGGTAGCCGTGGTCTTCTGCATATTCGTAGATCTGGTCTATCGTACCAAAGTTCGAATCGTCTGCCATAGCCAGGTTGGGCGAGATGAGCAGGAAGGAGTATCCCTTGTCATGGAGAACTTCCTGTGTGATGTCTTCCCCGTTTTTAGTATCTTCTATGCTGAAATCGTGGATAGGAGGTACGTAACCTTCTTCGGTTTGTATGGTCTTGGAATCGATAAACTTCCATGTGGAGTCCGGATAGTTATCAATGGTAAATTCTTTCTGTTCGCCATTCTTCTCCAAGATAAAGGTTGTTTCAAACTGTGGTTGCTTGGCACCTTCTGGTATTTCCATGCCTTTCTCGATGTTTGCACCGATGTGGTATGGGCGGAAATCAAAGAGCGGCAAACTCCAGAGACTCCAGGTACTTAGGGCCACAGAAAAGAGTATGGTATAATTGATGACTATCCATTGTGTCGGCTTGGAGATAAACCTGACCATCTGCAGTGGAAATCTCCAGAGTAAGATGGAGATTGCCAAGAGTATGATGTTCTTACCTAAGGTCTCAAAATTGGTCAATTTAATAGCATCGCCGAAACAACCGCAGTCCTTGACAGGATTTGCGATGGCTATCCACGTAGTGATGAGTGTCATCACCACCATAGTCAAAAGTAAAATCTTGGAAGTGAGACGCCTGCGTATGGCAAATAATAAGAAAATGCCAATAGAAAACTCCAATGTGGAAAGAGCAACAGAAGCGGTCAGCGTCATCCAGTCTGGTACGATACCAGATAAACCAAGCGGTTGGAGATAGTCCGTAATCTTATATTGAGTGCCCAATGGGTCTATGGCCTTCACATATCCTGAGAAAATGAAGGTCACTGCAACAATCAATCTTCCTAAGTTGACTGTCAACTTCTTGATAAGATTACTGATACTCACTCTTTATACCTATTTTTATATTGATGATTTATTCTTTTTCCTGCTCTTTCAGTTTGATAGCACCGAAAACGGAATAGTTGATGATGTCCATATAATTGGCATCGATACCTTCTGAGACTAAAGTTGCACCATGAATATCTTCGATTTCTTTCACGCGTTGTATCTTGGTGAGAATAAAATCAGTATAGCTGCTTACTCTCATAGATCGCCACGCTTCGTCATAGTCGTGATTCTTCTTCAGCATCAATTCCAAAGCTTCCTTGGCATGCTGGTCATAGAGCTCCATTGCTTCATCGGCTGTCATATCCACCTCATCTACAAACCCTTTTTCCAATTGTATGATTCCTACGATACCATAATTGATAAGTGCGATGAACTCCGGGCGAATACCTTCGCCTACCAAGGATTCTTTCTTGATTTCAAGCGAGCGGATGCGTTTCGCCTTGATGTATAGTTGGTCGGTAAGGGAAGATGGGCGCAAGATTCTCCAAGAAGCTCCATAATCATGCAACTTCTTTTGGAAAAGGGTGCGACACTCTACCATTACGTCCTTAAACTGCTGTTCTGTTTTTGATAATTCTGCCATATTATTTTCGAAAATCGCTGCAAATTTACGCATTTATTATGAAATAGCCAAATAATTATTTTGTATTTTACATAATTTGCAGTAACTTTGGATAAGTTACGCTGCATCTCAACAATAAAAACAAAAAAAATCTTTTTTTATTTTGTATTGTCTTCAATTTGCAGTAACTTTGCACCCCGAAAAGAAAAAATAATGAGAAATTTATCCAATGCCGAACTGGCGCAAATATTAGACAAAGATATATTCCATAAGATTTCTGATGCAGCGGATTCGTTGCATCTGGAGTGTTATGTGGTAGGTGGTTATGTACGTGATCTCTTTCTGGAGCGTCCTTCCAACGATATTGATGTCGTAGTGGTGGGAAGTGGTATCCAGGTTGCTTCTGAATTGAAAAAGATGCTTGGCAAAAAGGCGCATCTTTCTGTGTTCCGTAATTTTGGTACTGCACAGGTGAAGTATAAAGATACAGAGGTGGAGTTCGTGGGAGCCCGTAAAGAAAGCTATCAGCGTGATTCTCGTAAACCGATTGTGGAGGACGGAACATTAGAGGATGATCAGAATAGACGTGATTTTACCATCAATGCCATGGCTGTTTGTCTGAATAAAGAAAGATTTGGCGAATTGGTAGATCCTTTTGATGGTGTATATGATTTGGAAGATGGCATCATTGCTACACCACTGGATCCAGATATTACTTTTTCCGACGATCCGCTTCGTATGATGCGTTGCGTCCGTTTTGCTACCCAGCTTAATTTTCAGATAGAGCCGGAAACTTATGAGGCTTTGAAGCGAAATGCCGACCGTCTGAAGATTATCAGCGGCGAACGCATTGCTGATGAATTGAATAAGATTATGCTCGCTAAGCATCCAAGTTCCGGTTTCTATTATTTGAAGGATACGGGGTTGCTCGAATTGATTATTCCTGAATTGTGTGCACTTGATAAGGTGGAAACCCGCAACGGGCGTGCTCATAAAAACAACTATGAGCATACAATGGAGGTTCTGGAGAATGTCTGCAAACATTCTGATAATCTCTGGCTTCGCTGGGCTGCTCTGCTGCATGATATAGGAAAACCTAAGAGTAAGCGTTGGGACAACAGTATTGGTTGGACTTTCCATAACCATAATAATATAGGAGCTAAGATGATTCCTTCTATGTTCCGCAGGATGAAGTTGCCTATGGATGCCAAGATGAAATACGTGCAGAAACTCGTAGAACTCCACATGCGTCCTATCGTGATAGCTGATGAGGAGGTGACAGACAGTGCTGTACGTCGCCTGATGAATGATGCTGGAGATGATATCGATGATCTGATGACGCTCTGTGAAGCTGATATTACCAGCAAGAACCATGTACGTAAGCAGAGATTCCTCGATAATTTCAAAATGGTGCGTGAGAAACTTGTTGATCTGAAGGAAAGAGACTACAAACGTTTGCTCCAGCCATGTATCGATGGTAACGAAATCATGGAGATTTTCCATCTGAATCCTTGCCGTGAGGTAGGACTTCTCAAACAGGCTTTGAAAGATGCGGTACTTGATAATAAGGTGCAGAACGAGCGGGAACCTTTGATGGAATTGCTCATGAAAAAGGCTGCAGATATGGGGTTGAATGTATAAAAGATATGGGTTTATATATAAAAATAATAGGCTTGTACAGATAAAAAGCAAAATAGTCCTTACGAATAATCGGTGGGGACTTTTTTGTTTAATTTATAAGAAAACTATAAATACAGAATAATTTTTGTTAAAAAGATAGGTGGTAAGCGACAAGTTTGCCATATTATTAGTAATTTTGCACAGTCAAAACTTAAAGGAATCTTAGAGTTTCCCAAAAAGACTACGTCATTCAGGATGTTTTGGCGGAGGTAGTGAGGCATGTGAGCCTTGTTTTTTATATTTAAAAGGTAATAATCATTATAATAATAAAAATAGGTATGAAAATTAAAAACGTTTTGTTTGTTGCAGCAGTTTGTGTTCTTGCTGCTTTGACATCATGTGGTGGAAGTAAGAAGGGTGGTCTGCCTAACTTCGGCGACGATGAGTTCGCTGTGGCTACTATCGGTACTTCCAGTGCAGCATTGCAGACTACCTATCCTGCTACCATCAAGGGTATTCAGGATGTAGAGGTGCGTCCTAAGGTTTCTGGCTTCATTACAAAGGTTTTTGTACATGAGGGTCAGACTGTATCTGCAGGTCAGGCTTTGTTCTCTATTGATAGCGAGACTTATCAGGCTGCAGTTCGTTCAGCTGCTGCAGCTGTCAATACTGCTAAGGCACAGGCTAATACAGCTAAATTGACTTACCAGAACAATAAGAAGTTGTATGATAGCAAGATTATCGGTGAATATGAACTTTCTACAGCAGCTAACAGCTATGCAACCGCTAAGGCACAGGTAGCTCAGGCAGAGGCTGCTCTGGCTTCAGCCCGCGAGCAGTTGGCTTGGTGTACCGTTACCAGCCCTTCTGCAGGTGTTGTAGGTAGCCTTCCTTTCAAGGTAGGTGCTTTGGTAAGCGCTTCTGGCCAGGCTTTGACTACCGTTTCCAACATCAGCACCATGGAGGTATTCTTCTCACTCTCTGAGTCTCAGATCTTGAGCATGTCTAAGACCAATGGTAGTGTTCAGGCAGCCATCGCAGCGTTCCCAGCTGTTAAGTTGCAGTTGGCAGACGGTTCTATCTATAATCATCCAGGTAAGGTAGTCAAGATGAGTGGTGTCATCGATGCTACTTCCGGTTCTATCTCTCTCATCGCTCACTTCGCTAACCCAGAGAAGTTGCTGAAGAGTGGTGGTGCAGGTTCTATCGTTGTTCCTAACGATCATAACAGCGCTATCGTTATCCCTCAGGAGGCTTGCTCTCAGGTTCAGGATAAGATCTTCGTTTACATCGTAACCAAGGATAACAAGGTGAAGTATTCTGAGATCAAGGTAAATCCACAGGATGATGGCAAGAACTATATCGTAACTTCTGGTCTCCATGTAGGCGACCGCATCGTCTTGAAGGGTATCACCAAGTTGACCGATGGTCAGCAGATTAAGCCTATCACTTTGGAGCGCTACAATCAGAAGATTGCTGAGGCTACCAAGTTGAGTGAGTCTCAGGACAATGCTCATGCATTCGCTACAGCTATGGGCGGCAAGAAGTAATATATAATTTAAGGTATAAAGAAAATAAGTAAATTATGTCATTTACAAACTTTATAAAGCGCCCAGTACTTTCGACGGTGGTTTCCATCTTCTTCGTCTTGCTGGGTATCATCGGCTTGGTATCGCTGCCTATCGAGCAGTATCCGAATATCGCGCCGCCTACCATCTCGGTATCTACCACCTATCAGGGTGCTGATGCCCAGACGGTGTTGAACTCTGTCATCGCTCCTCTGGAGGAGAGTATCAACGGTGTGGAGAACATGACCTACATGACCTCTTCTGCGTCTAACTCTGGTTATGCCAGCATCACCGTTTACTTCAAGCAGGGTTCCGACCCAGATATGGCTGCGGTCAATGTACAGAACCGTGTATCTCAGGCGCAGTCTCTGTTGCCAGCCGAGGTTACCAGGGTGGGTGTCACCGTAACCAAGCGTCAGAGTTCTAACGTCATGATGTTCGCTCTGACCACAGACGACGGCCGTTACGACGACCAGTTTGTTACCAACTACGCCCTGATCAACGTCATTCCTCAGTTGAAGCGTATCAATGGTGTGGGTGATGTGCAGAGCCCTTCTACCCGTAACTACTCTATGCGTATCTGGTTGAAGCCAGAGAAGATGAAGGAGTTCGGACTGGTTCCTTCTGATATTTCTCAGGCTTTGGCAGAGCAGAATATCGAGGCTGCCCCTGGTAGCTTTGGTGAGAGCTCTGATATGCAGTATGAATATACCTTGCGTTACAAGGGTCGTTTGAAGACTCCATTGGAGTATGAGAACATCCTCATCAAGAGCAATACTTCCGGTCAGACGCTCCGTTTGGGCGAAATTGCCAAGGTTGAGTTGGGTGGTTTGCAGTATAATGTAAACCTGCTCAATGATGGTCAGCCTGCCGTGATGGGTATGGTTCAGCAGATTGCCGGTTCCAACGCTACCCAGATTGCAAGCGACGTAAAGAAATCGCTGGATGAACTGGAGAAGAGTTATCCTCCAGGGTTGAAGAATGTCATCCTGATGGATGTTACCGAGTTCTTGTTCGCATCTATCGAGGAGGTTATCTTCACCTTGATCATCACCCTGGTACTGGTGTTCATCGTAGTGTATATCTTCTTGCAGGACTTCCGTTCTACGCTGATTCCTATGATTGCCGTACCTGTGGCTCTGGTCGGTACGTTCCTCTTCCTCTGGATCTTCGGATTCTCCATCAACCTGCTTACGCTGTCAGCCCTGCTGCTGGCTATTGCGATTGTGGTCGATGATGCCATTGTGGTGGTCGAGGCGGTTCACGCCAAGCTCGACCAGGGTTACAAGAGTGCCCTTACTGCATCTATCGATGCGATGAACGAAATTTCCAGCGCCATCATCTCTATTACATTGGTGATGTCTGCCGTGTTCGTTCCTGTATCATTCATCGGTGGTACTTCCGGTTACTTCTACCGTGAGTTCGGTGTAACCATGGCGGTATCTATCGTTATTTCGGCTATCAATGCGTTGACTCTGTCTCCTGCACTCTGTGCCGTGTTGCTGAAGCCACACGAGGAGGGTCACGAGAAGAAGATGTCTTTCGTAGACCGTTTCCACGCAGGATTCAACTATCAGTTTGAGAAGATTACCAATAAATATAAGAAAGGTGTACAGTGGGTTATCGACCACGGCATTATCGCTGGTAGCCTCGTGGCTGTCAGCATCGTAGGTCTGGTTGCCTTGATGGGTACTACCAAGACGGGTCTGGTGCCTGATGAGGATACCGGTACTATCTTCGCTTGTATCTCTACAGCTCCTGGTACTTCTCAGGAACGTACTTCCGAGGTAGTTAAGCAGGTGGATAAGATGCTGGCTAACAACCCAGCCATCGCAACCCGTAATGCCATCATGGGTTATAGCTTTATCGGTGGTGCCGGTTCTAACCAGGGTACCATCATCGTGAAGCTGAAGCCATTCGAGGAGCGTCCGGGTGGATTCTTCCACCGTATCAAGGAAGCTTGTACGGGTGGCGGTATCGAGGCGCTGTTTGTCAACCCTATGGAATATACTTCTGTATTGGGTATGATCTACAAGCAGACTGCTGCCATCAAGGATGCACAGGTTCTTGCCTTCGCTCCACCTATGATTTCCGGTTTCTCTGTACAGAATGGTATCACCATGACCATGCAGGATAAGACCGGTGGTGACTTGAACAAGTTCTATGACAATGTGAAGAAGTTCCTGGCTGAGTTGAACAAGCGTCCTGAGATTCAGACCGCTCAGACTCAGTACAACCCTAACTATCCTCAGTATATGGTAGATGTAGATGTTGCCAAGACCAAGCAGGCTGGTATCTCTCCATCTTCAGTATTGTCTGTAATGCAGGGTTACCTCGGTGGTCTCTACGCATCTAACTTCAATGCCTACGGTAAGCTCTACCGTGTGATGATTCAGGCTGGTCCTGAGAGTCGTATGCGTCCAGACGATCTGAGCAAGATTTACGTTCGTTGTGCTGATGGCACCATGTCTCCAGTAAGCGAGTTCGTGAACTTGAAGAAGGTTTATGGTCCATCTAACATCACACGTTTCAACCTGTTTACCTCTATGGATGTATCTGTAACTCCTAACAGCGGTTACTCTACCGGTGACGGTATGAAGGCGATTGCTGAGGTTGCCAAGGAGACATTGCCAGAGGGTTATGGTTATGAGTACTCTGGTTTGACCCGTTCTGAGGCTGAATCCAGCAACTCTACAGGTTTGATCTTCGCACTCTGTATCGTATTCGTTTACCTGATCTTGAGTGCCCAGTACGAGAGTTACATCTTGCCTCTGTCTGTGGTATTGTCTATCCCATTCGGTTTGGCAGGTTCGTTCATCTTCACCAACCTCTTCGGTCACTCTAACGATATCTACATGCAGATTTCGTTGATTATGTTGATCGGTCTGTTGGCTAAGAACGCCATCCTGATTGTACAGTTCGCCCTCGAGCGTCGTCGTACGGGTATGGCCATCAAGTACTCAGCTATCCTGGGTGCCGGTGCCCGTCTCCGTCCTATCCTGATGACCTCTCTGGCGATGGTTATCGGTCTGTTGCCTCTGATGTTCGCATCAGGTGTAGGTAAGAATGGTAACCAGACTCTGGGTGCTGCCGCCGTAGGTGGTATGTTGATCGGTACTCTCTGTCAGATCTTCGTGGTTCCTGCTCTCTTCGCAGTCTTCCAGTGGTTGCAGGAGAAGTTGACTCCATTGAAGTTCGAGGATGAGTTGAACGAGGAGGCTGCTGCCGAGTTGGTGCAGTATGCTAACGCTGCTCATCACAAGAAGGGTATCGAGAAGAAGTAATAACGCAATGTAACTTCAAAGGAAACAATGAAAAAGAATTTAAATATCATCATATTGGGTCTCGCAGCGCTCTCTCTGAGCAGCTGCAAGACTCTCTACGGAAAGTATGAGCGTCCGGATGTGAAGACCAGCGGTATCGTTCGCGATGTAGCTTCTGATACAGATACTTTGGCTGTAAAGGATACTACTACCTTCGCCAACATCCCTTGGCGCAGTGTCTTCACCGACCCTCAGCTCCAGTCAATCATTGAGAAGGGATTGAACAACAATGTCAACCTCCTCAATGCGGCTTTGAACGTGAAGATGGCAGAGGAGCAGTTGAAGTGTGCCAAGTTGGCATTTGTGCCTGCCTTGTCTTTCTCTCCTCAGGGAACTATCGCTTCCTGGGATGGTAACGCTGCTACCAAGACTTACAGCTTGCCTGTTACAGCCAGTTGGATGGTTGACCTCTTCGGCAACCTGCTCTCTCAGAAGCGTGGTGCCCAGATGGCTCTGCTCCAGTTGCAGGACTATCAGGTATCTGTAAAGACCAACCTCATCGCCAACATCGCCAACATGTATTATACCTTGTTGATGCTCGACAAGCAGGTGGAGCTGGTTAACAATATGGAAGGCTTGACCAAGGATACTTGGGAGATGATGAAGGTGCTGAAGGATACCAAGCTTGGTTATCGCGGAACTTCTGTGCAGGCTGCCGAGAGCAACTACTATGCTGTGTTGACTCAGAAAACCGACCTGTTGCGTCAGATTCGCGAGACAGAGAACTCCCTGAGTCTTCTCATCGGCGACCAGGCTCATTCTATTGCCCGTGGCAAGCTGGAGAATCAGAGTCTTCCTACAACTTTCTCTACAGGTGTAGGCATCCAGTTGCTCAACAACCGTGCCGATGTTCACGCAGCCGAGATGAATCTGGCTCAGTGCTTCTATGGCATTGAGACTGCCCGCAGCAAGTTCTATCCATCTATCACCATTTCTGGTACAGGTGCATTCACCAACTCCGCTGGCGCAGGCATCGTGAATCCAGGCAAGTGGTTGCTTTCTGCTGTTGGTTCATTGGTTCAGCCAATCTTCCAGAATGGTAGAATCATTGCCGGATTGAAGGTGGCTAAGATGCAGTATGAGCAGGCTTACAACACCTGGCAGAACACCGTGCTGAAGGCAGGTAGCGAGGTGAGCAATGCCCTCGTTCTCTACAACTATTCTGACGAGAAGGGTAAGGTGGAGGCTAAGCGTATCGCCGTACTCGAGCAGAACGTAGAGGATACACGTAAGTTGATGTCAGAGGCTGGCGGTTCTTATCTGGAGGTCATCCAGGCACAGTCTTCACTGCTCAACGTACAGCTTTCTAAGGTAGCTGATGACTTCTACAAGATGCAGGCAGT
>ERZ1026862.551-NODE-551-length-24986-cov-89.034295_pt1 | contig 24986 bp, 22 predicted proteins | sample MGYA00380161_ERZ1026862 | MGnify/ENA primary metagenome ERZ1026862 (study PRJEB33269, sample SAMEA4719797) | human gut metagenome | biome: human-associated habitat; feature: organic feature; material: feces | place: Cameroon | collected 2013-10 ... | reverse complement strand
GGTGCAAATCTGCTTAGCATTTTTGTACCAAGTTATTTTTTAACTGTTACTAAAGTAGTTACGTTAGATGGTATTTCGATACTTGTGATCTCTTTATCATTTATATAATATTTAATACCACAATCTACATCTATATAAGGATGACCTTTTGTTAAATATGTGTCTAAATTATCATTTATGCAAAATCTAACCTCTTTTAATCCGCTACAGCCATTGAATGCTTCAGAGCCTATCTCGGTAATACCATCCGGAAGGGTTAAACTCGTTAATCCGCTACAGCCTCGGAATACGTCATCGCCTATCTTGGTAATACCAGCAGGAAGGTTTAAACTCGTTAATCCGCTACAGCCATTGAATGCTTCAGAGCCTATCTCGGAAATACCAGCAGAAAGGGTTAAACTCGTTAATCCGCTACAGCCCTCGAATGCGTGGTCGCCTATCTCGGTAATACCATCAGGAAGGGTTAAACTCGTTAATCTGTTACAGCCTTTGAATGCGTAGCTGCCTATTACATCATTAGAAGTATAATAATAATGATAATTATAATGATTTTCAATAACATAATAGCAACCCCCACCTTCTACAATCTTTGCCTCAGACAAATCTAATACAGAAAGCTTTCCGTCAGTATCAAAAACACTTACAGCCCTTACAGCCATCTCACGAATCATACTCAAATCCGTACCATTTATCTCACCAATAATCTTCAAATTGGTAATCTTATACTTTTTACTACTTCCAATTTTATCAGGCAAAGTACCAGCCTTTTCCAACTTAATGGTGATTTGCTTTGTAATCAAGTCGTTATCTGCAGCATAAAGCGACAAACAACCAAGCAACATAAACATCAAGGTAAAAAAACTACCTCTCTTAATAATTTGTTTCATAACTATTTTTTTTAATAGACATTAAATATCATGGTAAAAACTATTCTTTTTGTTCGTATTTTATATCTTTCCTCTATAGTCATTAGCGGACAAACAGGAATGAAGTGTCGGAAAAACCGGAAAAATGTTAAACTACGCTATACCGATGATATCTAGATGACATCTATCTTAAAGTCATTGGGATATTTGCCGCTGACACCCTCACGGAATCTGGTGAATGTAGGATTGTTGCCACCGTCACTCCATTGCTTAGTATATCTGATTTTGCGACCATTAAAGGTGAATGTGCCATGAGGCTTCTTATTTTCTTGAATAACCCGTTTCTGAGTGTCACTCACATACGCATCTTTACTGCTACTATTACTGTTACTTTTACTTTTGACGAACCCGGCAATCTCCTTGTCAATGTCCTGAACACTATCAGAAGTGTTAGTGAGTCGGAATTCCACAAATTTCTCCAGAACTTCATACATTGAGTAACAACCCTTACCATTGATGCTATACTTTGAGCGGGTTTTGCGATTAAAGCTTTCCATGCTCTTTGAGAGTTCCTCATCACCAAGGGCGTTGATTGCCGCACGGATAAGATCCTCATTATTCTTGAAGAATGTTGTCAACAGTTCTCTTTCTTTCTGCGTCATTGCCATAATTATTATTTTTTTATTAGTATCGTCGTCTTTATTAGTATCGTCGTCTGTTTCGGCAGGCTTGCCCAAAGTCTTGATGTAGTCTTTCAGTCTGTACTTATTCTCTACCGAGATGTCCTTTTGATCACTGACAGGCTGAATGATATTGTCAAGAATTTCTTGATAGTTTATCTGAATGTATTTGTCGCACTTACACTCTGCTTGCTTGATATATTCCAAGTCGCGGTCAGTTGGTTTCAGGAATACAAAGAGGTTGATGTCATCATTATTGTTGTATGTCTTTGTAATATACTGATGGTATGCTTCCGTTTGATACAGTTTTGTTTTGTTGAAGGGCTTGATCGTTTCGGGCGCACCGATTTTGTTCTCTATGGCAATATTGATATTTTTCACCTTATTGTTGACTTTCGCTACACACTTGACTAAAATGTCAATATACCCTTCTTTGTATGGCTCTATAAAGATGGGAGATTCTGCAGAGACATCGTATGACAAGATGGAAAGACTTTGTGAATAAATACTGTTTGCCAGTTCTTCGTCAAAAGCCGCATTCACTTGCTTGTTTGCCCATTTCAACAACAGAACTATCAGTTTCTTGATAGGTCCTGCATTGGGGTCGGCATTAAAATCCTTGTTGCCGAAGAACCAAGCCAAGAATTGGGTGTGGCTTGTCTCCTTTCTTGACTGGTTGATGATTTCCCATGTCGTGGGTGTGGAATAATACCTTTTCAAGTCATTAATTGACTCGTCAAGGTTGAATTCGATAATCAGGTCTTTAATGTCCTGTTCTGTTAGATTTTCTATCGTCATATTTGTTCTTTAGTATATTTTGTTTATGTGAAAATATAAGGGTGCATCTCTAATGAGTTTTATTCTTGTTCATACTCCCATTGCTCAAACGCCGAGACATTAGCTTGTGGCTCTTCCTCCTTGGAATAGTCATTAGCAAGATATACCACAGGGCACTTTGTCTTATACATCAAGTCAAAGACATATTTAAGATACTCTCCTCTTAACTGTTCCTTATAGCGGTGGAACAGGAAGAATTTGGTGTCCTCGCTGTATGTTCCAGGAATGATGAACTGTTCATCATCTCCAGACGGAGTGACCGTTTGGATTGCTCCTGCCTTATCTATGTAAAGTGCATTTCCACAGGTTGCACAACCGTTCATCTCGCTAATAATATGCCTTGCGTTGTCAATGTCGGGGTCTGAATGAAACCATATAAGCACTGGGCGTATTGGCGAACTGTTAATGTACTCTTCGATAGCCTCAATAATGTTGTCCTTGTTTGTCTTTTTCATATTCTCCTTAATTCCGTAACACTATTATAAATTAAACTTTTTAAGTGCCTGAGCAACAAGAAGTTGCCTTTTGAATCTCTAAAAACGCAGTCGGTACATACGCCGTTGCTACCGTCAGCAGTCCATCTATTACGATTCCCACTCTCTGCTGCCCTTGATAGCGTGCCACCCTTCCGACCACTCCCTTAAACTTGCCATCGATTATCCGAACCACTTGACCCTTTTGGAACTTTTCCACTTTATCGGTAGATACGACAATATTATCCGCATCGGCTTGGCAGATAATGCGAAAACTTTCCATCTGGTCGTCAGGAACAATCAGAGGCTCAATGATAATCTTATTACCGACATGTATATGCCGACAGTAGAAGCGAAGGAAGGAGATTTTTTTCGTCTTCTTTGTTACGGGCAAATCTTTTAAGATCTTCTTCTGTTCCGTAAGCAAAGAGGATATTGGGAAGGCAGGATTCTTCGATGATCTTGCTATTGCCATCGACGATTTTTACAGTAGTTCGTGTGGGATAGAAGGCGGTTCCGCCGCTATTGATAATGTAATCGTAGGCTTTCTTCTCTCTGCCGTATGTGGCACGAAGAGCATACCAATGGGGCTTTTGTTTGGCCTTTTTAATTACAGTAACCTTGTTTGCCGACTGCGCATTTCTTGGGGACACCCCTGTGTGTGAGTTCTCTGCCGTAATCGGCTTTTGAACTTCGGGGAGGACATCGGGGGTAAGCCCGGTGCAGGGAGGTTCTATACCACCTCCTTGGGTGTTTGCATTTTTAGATGCAGGGTAATCGACATTCATATCGGTACTAACTTTATTCTAGACAGAACTTCGTTATAGCACATAAAAAAGCGTGGAATCGTCCTGTTGTCCATTCCACTCTCTGAGGCTCTAGCATTGCCTATTGTTGTTGAACAGACAACGTCAGAGCCCACACCGATATGAATACAATCGAGCCGTTAAGAGACCTACATAAACAACCCATTGCACCCGTTAGGGCATAATTTATGCTTATAAGGTCTCCACGGGATTGATATAATCACACCCATGAGCATCTACCGTTGCTAAGTTCAAGACAACAATTGTGAATTTGCTAGATTACAGAGAGTCTTAAACAGAGCGTTAGTAAACGCCTTTATATGTATTGGCCTAATATTCCCACCCATAGCCCGCTTCATGTTACTCACATTCAGCTCGGCGTAGGCGTTTCTCTTGTGGTTTTGGAAGAACTCGTCTTCCGTAACGACAGCGGAGCTATCATAGTCCGTTTGCAAAAATACGAAGAAATTTCCAAAATAAAGAAAGAATCGGCAAGAAAATTGCGATAAGAGGCAGGCTTTTGGTGAATTTTAACGATTTCAATACGGCTGACATTCTCAATACTTTACTGCTCAATTGTATGTTTGCATCTGGTCAACTGATGGAAGATAAGTTTTTTATTAGATAAATTTATTCAACCATACAGGATAAATTGTTTTTAAGACTAGAAGAAAGTTCCGTTCAAAACTATTGAACTTATATTCAACACTGCTGAACATAGATTCAGCATTACTGAACGAAACTTTCTATTAACTCTAGAAACATTTTCCTTTAAAGGTAGATAGTAATTCCTTTAAGGGAAGAATGATTTCGAACTTAAGGACATTGATGACTGAAAGGATGTTCTTTTTCTTATTTTACCTCAAATCCGCTGTCAATTCATTTGTAGATTGAAAATCAATGAATTGTGTGCTTGCGGTACAATGGAGAACCAAACAGCTATGTTTTTCGCATTATAAAGCGACCTTAGACGAAGTTTCAAAGCCGTATTTCATCGCAAATGCCACTCAAACACATAAACTTTCATAAAAATGAGGCTGTGTCAACGTCAAAATGATGAATATCGGCGAAAAATCACTAACTTTGCAGTCGAAACGACTGCGGGGGTTCGCTAGTTGTACTAATGACAAGAAGAAATGAAGACGATTGAACAGATTGAAAAGATAAAGGCAACGGTTCTGTATGTGCTTGAACATATGAAGGAGGGAGTGGATTATATTCATCTCTTCAAGGTAATGTATTTCGCACAACAGGAACATTTGGTTGTGTATGGTTCGCCGATGATGGAAGATTCGTTTCTTGCCAGAAAACATGGACCTGTTCCGGCCTTTACATACAAAGCGTTGCGTACCTTAGAGGGTAAAATGCCTGTTGAGTCGGAAGAGATGAAGTCTTTCATTGATGCCATTAATGTGAACATTGTCGATGGTCATCAAGTAGTGACGGCACGCCAATCGTGCGATATGGATGAATTGTCCGGTTCAAATATAAAGATACTTGACAAGTGGATAGCCAAGTGTGAAGACGTGAAAGCATTTGAATTGAGCGATATGTCGCACGACAAGGCATGGAGCAAGGCCAAGGCGCAGTCGGAAAAGACTGGCGAAGATACCAAAATCACCATGTGGGACATGGCGAAAGCCGGTGGCGCTACAGATGGAATGCTGAAAGTTATCAGAGAACGCCAAATCAATAAGCGTGCGCTTGAAATCTGTTAATTATGGATTTGAGAGAACTACAAGACAGTTATCTCCGCAATGAACGCTTGGTGACAGATGAAAAGGTTGTACCAGGAGCACTGGTTCTGACAAGACTTTCTACAGACGACGGACTGATACTCAAGAATCGCACATCAAAGCCCAAGCGACTGATAATCATTGGCGTGGATAGATTGAACGACATTTGTTATGGCTCCGTACTGGTTAATACCAAGATGAATCCTAATGCAATGTATTCGCCGGAATTCATGTCAGCTCAATATATGCTCAAGGCGGTAGATTATCCTGAATTTCTCCGATATGATAGCTTTGCCGATTGCGGAGAGTTATTCTCCATTCCCATGAGTAAACTCCGTTCAGGTGAGTATTATGGGATTCTAAATGAACAGGATATGAAAGGAGTTTTCGCCATCCTTGAAACGACAGACATTTTCTCTACCAAGGAAAAGAAGCGTTTTGGCATTAAGAGACGATAGTCTTAACGGAATATATAATGAGAGCGGCTTTGGTCGCTCTATTTTAAATGTTCTTATTAAGGCGACCTTGTGCTCAACCAAATAAGGGATGAGATACTTGGCTTGGATGTGAATAATCTCACGCCAGTTGAGGCTCTCAACAAGCTCAACGACATCAAAAAGATTTTGCTGGGGAGATAAAATGCTCTGTAACTACTCATGCCCATAGGGGTGCTGAGTAGTTACGTATCGCCTCAGATTGGCTAATAATTACTAAAAGTTACCCAAAGGTAAGTTACCTTTGGGTAACTTTTTGTATATTTGCAGGTGATTCGAATGTAATAACGCAGATAAAACGAATTTAATAAGAAGAATATGGCAGTATTTCAATCTCCTTTTCAGTTTGGTACTTTGGCTACTGAAGAGAATTTTATCGACCGAACGGAAGATAGGGCTTTGCTCAAGCAACTCCTGGCTTCCCATATCAACGTGATGCTCATTTCTCCACGTCGATGGGGAAAATCGTCGCTTGTCAAGAAGGCGATGACGGAACTGAGTGCGGAAAATAAGGAGGTAAGAATCTGCTATATAGATGCTTTCAGTATTGGCTCGGAAGCTGAATTCTATCGCACTTTTGCCAGTCAGGTCATAGCCTGTGCTTCTTCCAAGATAGAACGTTGGATAGAGGATGCAAAGAAATTCCTGACAGGTGTAGTACCACAGATAGTAGTTAACGACCAGATTACGGATTTTGTGGCTTTCGACTTGAAGTTTGTGCCGCAAGAAAGAGATAAGATGGCAATTCTCCAATTGCCGGAGTTGCTGGCGAAGGAAAAGGGAAACAGGATTATTGTGTGCATTGATGAATTCCAGCAATTGGCTAATCTCCCGGAATATAAGGATATGGAGGGCAAGATGCGCTCTGTATGGCAACAGCAGCAGTTGACCTCTTATTGCCTTTATGGCAGTAAGCGCAATATGATGCTCAACATCTTCAATAATTCCAACAGTCCGTTCTATCGTTTCGGACAGGTCATCTTCATGCAGAAGATAGCCAAGGAGCATTGGGTTCCTTTTATCTTATCATCTTTTGAGAAGACCGGCAAGCGAATTTCAGAATCTTTTGCCAGCAGGATTTGCGATGTGGTGGAGTGTCATTCCTGGTATCTGCAGCAGTTGTGCTATTTTATTTGGAGCTTTACGGTTTCTGAGGTGACGGAAGAAGTGTTCTCTCTCGGTCTCAAGCAGGTATTGAACATCAATACCCCGATGTTTCAGAATGATACGGAGAATCTCAGTTCCACCCAGATAGAGATGCTTAAGGCTATAGCCAATGGCGAACAGCATTTCTCCTCGCAAGCCGTGAAACAAATCTATAATCTTGGTAATCCGAATACGATTGTCAAGAACAGGAAAACTCTCCAGAACAAAGATATTATCGAAAAGCAAAACGATGCTTTTGGTTTTGTTGATCCGATATACCGGCTGTGGTTTAAGGAGGAGTATTGTAGATAGAAACTATGTAAATTTAAAGAAATAATATAAGGAGAAGAAAGATAATGGTAAACGATAATAAAGGTCTTACACCGATGATGAGACAGTTTTTCGAGATGAAGTCGAAACATCCCGAAGCGCTGCTGCTCTTCCGTTGCGGTGACTTCTACGAAACTTACTGCGAAGATGCGGTGGAGGCATCCCGTATACTCGGCATTACGCTGACACGACGTAACAATGGCGGTTCTACGGGCACGACCGAGATGGCAGGATTCCCTCATCATGCTCTGGATACCTATCTGCCTAAACTCATCAGGGCGGGTAAGCGCGTTGCGGTATGTGACCAGCTGGAAGACCCGAAGAAGAAACGACTCGAAATAAAAGGTAAGAAGGGACTGAGCCAGATGGACAAGATGGTGAAGCGAGGTATTACCGAACTTGTTACACCGGGTGTGGCGATGGGAGATAACGTGCTGAACTACAAGGAGAACAACTTCCTGGCAGCCGTACACTTCGGCAAGACCGCCTGCGGTGTGAGCTTTCTGGATATCTCGACCGGAGAGTTTCTTACCGGCGAGGGAACCTACGACTATGTAGAAAAACTGATGGGCAACTTCATGCCGAAAGAGGTGCTCTACGACCGCGCCCGAAAGAATGACTTCGAGAAATATTTCGGCAGCAAATACTGTACCTTCGAACTGGATGACTGGGTTTTCACCGAACAGACAGCCCTGCAGAAACTCCTGGGACATTTCAAGACAAAATCTCTGAAAGGTTTCGGCGTAGAGCATCTCAAGAACGGCGTGATAGCCAGTGGTGCCATCATGCAGTATCTCGAGATTACCCAGCATACACAGATTAATCATATCACCGCCCTTTCACGTATCGAAGAAGATAAGTTCGTACGTATGGATAGGTTTACCATCCGCAGTCTGGAGCTTGTTGCCCCTATGCAGGAAGACGGTTCTTCTCTTCTGAATGTCATCGACCGTACGGTAACGGCGATGGGCGGACGTATGCTCAGACGCTGGCTGGTCTTCCCATTGAAAGATGTGAAACCAATCAACGAGCGCCTCGACATCGTGGAATATTTCTTCAAGGAACCGGAATTCCGTCAGCTTCTCGATGACCAGCTGCATCGCATCAGTGACCTGGAGCGTATCATTTCTAAAGTAGCCGTGGGTAGAGTTTCGCCTCGCGAAGTGGTTCAGCTGAAGAATGCACTCGAAGCCATCAAGCCTATCAAGGTGGCATGTCAGCATGCTACGAATGAGGCTCTGAAGCGGGTAGGCGAGCAGCTGAACGTATGCGAGACCCTGAAAGACCGCATCGCCAGGGAAATACAGCCCGATCCGCCACAGCTGGTCAACAAGGGTGACGTGATAGCCGACGGATTCAATGCTGAACTTGACGACCTTCGTGCCATCAGCCGCCACGGCAAGGATTATCTGCTCAAGATACAGGAAAGGGAGATAGAAAAGACAGGAATTTCGAGTCTGAAGGTAGGTTACAATAATGTTTTCGGATACTATCTGGAGGTGAGAAATACCTTTAAGGACAAGGTGCCTGAGGAGTGGATACGCAAGCAGACGCTGGCTCAGGCAGAGCGTTATATCACCCAGGAACTGAAGGAATATGAGGAAAAGATTCTCGGTGCTGATGAGAAGATTCTGGTATTGGAAGCACAGCTCTTCAACGAACTGATAGCTGCCATGCAGGAGTATATTCCGCAGATACAGATCAATGCCAACCTCATCGCCCGTATGGACTGTCTTTTGTCATTTGCAAAGACATCTGACGAGAACCGCTACGTGCGCCCTATCGTCGATGATTCTGAGGTGCTCGACATCAAGCAGGGCAGGCATCCGGTGATTGAAACCCAACTGCCGCTGGGCGAACGCTATGTACCTAACGATGTGCTGCTCGATACCGAGAAACAGCAGATCATGATGATTACCGGTCCTAACATGGCTGGTAAATCGGCTCTGCTGCGTCAGACCGCCCTTATCGTGCTGCTGGCACAGGTAGGCTGTTTTGTGCCCGCAGAGAGCGCCCGAGTGGGACTGGTGGATAAAATCTTCACACGTGTAGGTGCAAGCGACAATATATCGCTCGGCGAATCGACCTTCATGGTAGAGATGACCGAGGCGGCAAACATTTTGAACAACGTTTCTCCGCGCTCGCTGGTGCTCTTTGATGAGCTGGGAAGAGGTACTTCTACCTACGATGGTATTTCCATTGCTTGGGCTATCGTGGAATATCTGCATGAACATAAGAAGGTGCAGGCACGTACGCTCTTTGCTACCCACTATCATGAGCTCAACGAGATGGAGAAGAACTTCCCTCGCATCAAGAACTTCAATGTGAGTGTGAGAGAGGTGGACGGAAAGGTAATCTTCCTGCGTAAACTGGAACCGGGAGGCAGTGAGCACTCTTTCGGTATCCATGTGGCAGAGATTGCCGGTATGCCTCGCAGCATCGTGAACCGTGCCAATGTGATTCTCAAACAGTTGGAGGATGACAATGCCGGGGTTGGCGGTGCCGGTAAACCGAATGTACAGCACATCGATGAACCTAAGGATGGTGTGCAGCTCAGTTTCTTCCAGCTCGATGATCCTGTACTGACGCAGATACGTGATGAAATACTCGGGCTGGATGTGAACAATCTCACTCCGGTAGAGGCATTGAACAAGCTCAATGACATCAAGAAGATTCTACTGGGAAGATAAAAATATAAATCCCTCCCCGTGGCAGCAGATGCTGTTGCACGAGGAGGGATTTTTATAATCTGAAAATAAGTCGTCTAATATTATTTTGCCTCTACGTTCTTTTCTTTCGCTCTCTTTGTGCTGGAAGCGATGCTCCATACACCGGCGATGATGAGCGGAATGCTCAATATCTGTCCCATATCCATAGGCAGACCTGCCTCGAATGCTACCTGAATCTCCTTGGTATATTCGATGAAGAAACGGAAGGTGAAGATGAGAGTAAGGCAAAGACCGAAATAGAAACCGGTGCCTACGCTCTTAGGTCCTCTCTTCTTGTAGATGAAGAGGATGAGGAGGAAGAAGCAGAAGTATGCCAAAGCCTCGTAGAGCTGACCCGGATGGCGTGGATACTGGTCTTCTCGAACGAAGATAAATGCCCAAGGCACATCGGTTACCTTGCCGATAATCTCTGAATTCATCAGATTGCCCAAACGGATAAAGGTGGCTGTAATGCCTGAGCAGATACCCATATTATCGAGCACTACCCAGCCGCTCACCTTCATGTTGCGGCAATAGAGCCAGATGCCGACGAACATGCCGAATACGCCTCCGTGGCTCGCCAGTCCCTCATAACCCGTAAACTTCCAACTGCCGTCTGGCATGTGGTGGATAGGTATCAGCATCTCGATGAAGTGATCCCACTGGGTGAGGAAATATTCCGGCTGATAGAAGATGCAATGTCCCAAACGACCACCTATCAGTACACCGAAGAAGATGTAGAGAAACAGTGGGGAGAATTTCTCATCTGAAAGCCCCTGCTGCTTGTAAAGCTTGCTCATGAGCAGATAGCCCAGCAGCAGACCAATCATCCAGCAGGTGGAGTAGTAGCGGATGGTCATAGGACCCAGATGAGCCAGAATAGGATCTGGGTCCCATACGATATAGTTAAGCAGATTTGCTATCATAACCGTAGAAGAATAGGATTATACATTGAAGCGGAAGTGCATGATGTCACCATCCTGTACGACGTACTCCTTGCCCTCGATACCGAGCTTGCCAGCCTCGCGTACAGCAGCTTCAGAGCCATACTTGATATAGTCATCATACTTGATAACCTCTGCACGGATGAATCCCTTCTCGAAGTCGGTGTGGATGACGCCGGCACACTGAGGAGCCTTCCAGCCCTTGTGATAGGTCCATGCCTTTACCTCCATCTCACCTGCGGTGATGAATGTTTCGAGGTTCAGCAGGGCGTATGCCTTCTTGATGAGTCGGTTTACGCCGCTCTCTTCCAGTCCGAGTTCTTCGAGGAACATCAGTTTGTCCTCGTAGGTTTCGAGCGATGCGATGTCTTCCTCTGTCTTGGCAGCGATGACCATGCACTCAGCACCTTCTTCCTTGGCGATTTCCTCTACCTTCTTGCTATACTCGTTGCCGGTCTTGGCAGAAGCCTCGTCAACATTGGCTACGTAGAGCACTGGCTTGGTAGTGAGGAGGAAGAGGTCGTGAGCCACCTTCTGCTCTTCCTTGGTTTCGAAAGTAACGCCACGGGCGTTCTTTCCCTGCTCCAATTCGGCCTTGTAAGCCTCCAGAACGGTAACCATCGTCTTAGCATCCTTGTTGCCTGCTGCAGCAGTCTTCTTCTGCTTGGCGAGCTGAGATTCGATAGTTTCCAGGTCCTTGAGCTGCAACTCTGTATCGATGACGCTCTTATCCTCCAAAGGATTGACCTTAGCGCCACCCTCGCGAACGATGTTGTCATCGTCGAAACAGCGGATTACGTGGATGATAGCATCGCACTCACGGATATTTCCCAAGAATTTATTACCAAGACCTTCGCCCTTGCTGGCACCCTTTACGAGACCTGCGATATCTACGATTTCGCAAGTAGCTGGGACGATGCGTCCTGGGTGAACAATCTCTGCCAACTTGTTGAGTCGCTCATCAGGTACGGTGATGACGCCCAAGTTTGGTTCGATAGTACAGAAAGGGAAGTTAGCTGCCTGTGCCTTTGCACTAGACAGACAGTTGAACAGTGTAGACTTACCCACGTTTGGGAGGCCTACAATACCACATTTTAATGCCATTTTATCTTTAAACGTTTAAATTTCTGGGTGCAAAGTTACACATTATAAATGAAAGATACGAAGAAATCGTGGAAAATTAACTAAAAAAGGCATCCACAGCTCCTGTGGATGCCTTTATGATAGCATTTTTAGAGATTCTTTTCGAATTGTTTCAATACATCGCATCGGGTGGTATATTGATCCACGATTTCTGGATGCTGATGACGGAACTTGCTCCATTCCATCATAGCCTGATATTGAGCGGATTGTGGCTGTAGAAGCTTCTGCTCTTTCCAGTTGGCATCATAGGTAATCTTAAACCATGGGTCAATACCAATGGATGAGAGGGCATAGAGCGAATGATAGCGAAGCGTGAGATTGCTGCTTCGCTTGCTTATCTTGAGATAGTCTTGAGCGATAGCTGCGAAATCGGCTTCGCCTGTGCGGGCACTATCGGCTACACTCTTGCCATAATGGGTAAGATACCAGCAGTCGCCATAGCAGGATGCCTGGTAATAGCGGATGGCAAGCTCATAGGCAAGCTTCTCCCTGGCTTCGCCTTCACGAGCCACATTGTATTGGCTGATGAGCTGGTTCATTTCCTGGCAGAATTTCCACTTAGGGTTCTCCTTTAGGTGGGCATAACTGCCCTGGATGCTCCACATGTCGGAATCATTCACCTTCTGGTGGTTGAACCAGTAAGGTACGGAGTAGCTTCGCTTTTCGGCGTAGAAACTGATGGCCTGATTGTTGATGAACTTCAGGGATACATCCTTCTGCCAGCGGGCTGCTTCACCAAAATTGCCTTCGGCAAGATACTTGGTGCCTATCATATCCTTGAAGAAATCGGCATTGCGATAGAGCGACTGGCAGACGTATTGCTCGAAGGCATCCTGATGAGGAGATGTGATGAAGCGATAGTAATCTGCCAGCTGCTGCGCAGAGAGCGAGTCGAGACGAAGGGCGTATTCTGATGAATAAAGATAGCGGCTGATGTATTCTTCATCCTGTTGCTCCTTGTAGAAGGTTCGCATGTAGGCATCCATCATGCCATACATCGCCGTGGCCATGCTTTCGTAATTCCTGCCGGCTTCCTGCCGGTCTTCCTTTTTTGCCTTGTCTGCCATTGTCTTAAACCGATTGTACAGGGCGCGGTAAGCCACACGCTCCTTCACCTCAACATAGTGAATGTCGGGATTGGTGGAATCATCTTTTCTTGGGTTTTCTCCCTTCGCCATCTCGTTGAGCCATTTGAATTCGCCGACCAGATATTGCGGATAATCGCTATCCACCTGTGCATTTCGGGTAGAAACCAGGAGTCGGATGGCTCTTGCATTATTCTTCATTCGCTGTGTTCCATCCAGGGCGATAGCTTCATTAATCTCCTTCCATGCTTCCTGCTGATATCCATAGAGATAATGGAGCATGGCGGTGGCAGAACGCCACAGGCAAGGACTCTGCGTCTTGCCTTCGGCGATGACCTTATTGGCAAAGGTGATGAAGTTGAGGGCTTCTTTCTGATAGATGACCTTGGCGCCTATTTCCTCAATCCACTTTTTGTCTATCTGCTCTTTGGAACGACTGTCTATTGTCTGCTGACAGTTGTTCACGAAATCCTGCACCAGATAGGTGAGCATTGCAGAATTCGGATTCTTGAGATAAGTGCTCTGAATGCCCGCAAGATTGCGATAGTTTCGGGCGACTACTCTGATACTTGCCATATCTCCCTGCTCGGCATAGATATCGAGTGCCTGCTGATGTTTTCCTGTTTTCCACAAAGCCCGGGCATAAATGTTGCGCATCGCCTCTCGCCATGGTGATTTCGGAAGTCGGGAGGCAATGGCATTCCAATAGGTGATGTTCTGCTGGTGGAATCCCTTCATCATGTTGGTACGCATGCGGAGCAGGGCGTACTGGCTCTTGAGTTGGGTGCCTTTATAAATTTTGGAGGCATTGTTGAGCCGTGTCAGCGATTGCTGTATCTGCAGTCGTTCTTGCTTCGAGGCGTAGTTCCAGGCATTGGGATTCAGCTTCTCGCAGGCATCCAGGTAGGCATTCAGATTTCTTAAGTAAGAAAGCATTCCTGCATCCTTCTTGCTTTGGGCTACTTTCTGAATATCCTCCTTGTTCCATCTGTAGAAGGATAAGTTGACGGAGGATGTATTGCCGGCATACTTCTGCCAGTAGCTGGCGATGTCGTAGAGATACGCCGGCGAAGTCTGGTCGCGATTGAACACGCTGAACATATAGTAGTTGTGATCAGAGTATTCGGAAACGCAGGCGTTGGAGTGGATGCTAAATGCTGCTATCACTCCTATGATTAAAAATCTTTTCATAATCTTCTGAGTTAAATCGTTTGATATTATCGGTATTGAGGTCGAAGAGAATGACCTCGCTGTTGATGTCGTCATTCTGGTGATTGATGCTTCTGACGGCTTCCATGATGTCGCTCATTTCGGGCTTTCTTACAACGATGCTGTCGCTTGGCAATACTGGGAAATCATCTTCTGTATGCATGATGCTTACGAATTTTCCTTCTCTAAAGAGGACTCGCCAGCTAAAGAGTGGATAGGCGGCAGAAAGCGGTAACGGATAACTGCCCAGATGCTGGATGTAAGGGGCCACATCCTTCATGTCGAGTATCGGCTTTTGGCAGCTTAGCTGTTTTACATCGCCCGTATTATACATCATCAGGATGCCTCTATCCACAGGGGGTGGGGTCATCGAGAGCTGGTGTAACCGGATGGTGGCTGACAGCTGTATCTGCTTGTCTTTGGCTTTCTCCTTTAAATAATGGAGGAATTCAAAATAGGCTTCTTGCGTTGATGCTGTCCAGTCGCAGTCTATCTGAATCTCTTTTACGTTCTCGATGTCATTGGCTTCGTTCATCTGAAGGATGCGGTTCAGAATCTTATCTGCGAGTTGCCGGGGTGTTTCATCTGAAGATTTCCTGTCCGACTTGTCGCTGCTGATAGGATTCGTCTTGGTTTTTGCTTTGAAACAGTCGTTCACGATATAGACAACGGGGATAATCTCCATTCCTTTCGGCATCAGAGATTCTTTCTCCTTTTCTTCGGCTGTCATATTCTCTTCGGTTGTATCAAATTGCAGGGTAGCATTGGGCATGATTTCTCCATCAGCATCCCTTACCACATCAAAGAATCTAACGTAGAGTCGCTTGATATGGTGTTTCTGGATGAAGTTCATCTTGCTGCTGTCCATCTGCCATGTTGTACTCCAATAGTAGGCGGAGCGCAGGGTTTCTGCTGCTTTATCTTGTGAACAGGAAATCTGACAGATGCAGGTGAATAATGCTGGCAGCAAGGATATTGATGTAAGATTATTCCATATTCTTCTCATCATCTATAGCGTTTTGTCTGCAAAGATAGATATTTCCTGGCGAATGTGGTAAGAAACGAGATGTAAATAAAGTTAAAAAGGTCTCACGTCATATTCCCTACATTGGGAAGACAACATGAGACCTTTTGTTGGTATGATGGTTTTTATCCTTCAATTACCCCCTTCCACAATCCGTGGAGATTGCAGTATTCGCGAGCCGTAACTTCCTTGGCATCAGCATTTGTCATGAAGATGGCCTCTGGCTTTTCGCCCGGCTTCAACTCATGGCGGAGCACATCGGTAGGGGTGAGCAACTCTATCCACTGGATGTAATGTTCTGGGAGCATCGGATGCTCCACGCTTCCTACTGTTACGCGGTAACCGCCCTCAATAGGTTCTATCACAGGCACGTGCTTCTCTTTAGCGCCATCACTGGTGTTTTCTTTCATCAGTTTCATCGGTTCGCCACAGCAGCTGAGCACGGCTCCTGGGTTTACTACTTCTACCACGTTGCCACAAATCTGGCAGCGGTAGATTTCTCTAACTTTTGTCATAATGGTTCCTCCTATTATTTTATGAATGTGTTGCCTGAATATCAGGCATTTCATTCAGATGATTCCTTTGTGAGGATTTCCTTCGGGTGATTCCTCCAAAAGAACCTTATTCCTCTACAGGGCTGAAATCTTCCTTGCCTACTCCGCAAAGAGGGCAAACCCAATCATCTGGGATATCCTCGAATGCTGTACCTGGAGCGATGCCGCCCTCTGGATCACCTACTTCTGGATCATAAATCCAACCACACACGTCGCAAACATATTTCTTCATAATGTTCCTTTCTTTCTTAATTTGATTGATTACTGTAATCTATTCACTTTTAATCAGACAGGTGCGTTTGCATATCTTTCTGATTTCTATGCAAATATACACTTTATTTCTGTAAGAACCAAATAAATTTGAAAATATTATAATTTTATTATCCTTTTTAATCTAAATAAACAAAGATTTCTAGATGTACTTGTAAATAAAGGAGTTATTTGTCTTTTTATTGGTGTTTTGATAGAAGATTTGATTGTTTCATGTGAAACATCTCGAAAAAGAAAAGCTCGCAAGATGATTGTTTGGTATCTTGCGAGCTTCTTTGTATTTAAGTTGCCTTGCGGTTTCTGCGGCCGCCTTCTGGTTTTTCTAATGTGCTTCTAGCCAGTTGTTTCCCCATCCAGCATCAGCAACCAGAGGCACACTGAGCTTGTAGGCATTCTGCATCTCTTCTACCACAATCTTCTCTACCTTTTCCTTCTCTTCCGGATATACGGAGAAGTTGAGTTCGTCATGCACCTGGATAATCATCTTGCTCCTGATGCCTTCTGCTCTGAATCGGTTGAAGATGCGGATCATAGCCACTTTGATGATGTCTGCCTCAGAGCCCTGGATAGGGGCATTGATGGCATTGCGCTCGGCAAATCCTCTTACAGTACCATTCTTGCTGTTGATGTCTGGCAGGTAGCGACGGCGGTGGAAGAGGGTTTCGGCATAGCCTTTCTCTCTTGCCATTTCCTTTGCCTTCTCCATGTAAGCCTGAACACCAGGGAAGGTGCGGAAGTAGTCTTCTATGATCTGCTTTGCCTCTCGGTTTTCGATGTTCATGCGTTGGGCAAGACCGAAGGTCGTGATGCCGTAGATGATGCCGAAGTTGGCAGTTTTTGCCTTCTTGCGCTGTGCATCTGTTACTTCTTTGATGTCTTCATGCCAAATCTTGGCAGCTGTAGCTGCATGAATATCAGAGCCTTCGCGGAATGCTTCTACCATGTTCGGATCCTGGCTCAGGTGTGCCATGATGCGAAGTTCTATCTGTGAATAGTCGGCAGAGAAGAACAGGCAGCCTGGTTCTGGGATGAAGCATCTGCGTATCTCTTTACCATCGTCATCGCGTACAGGAATATTCTGCAGGTTCGGATCACTTGAAGAAAGACGTCCTGTGGCTGTGATGGCCTGGTTGAAAGAGGCATGAATGTGACCAGTGCGAGGGTTGATAAGCTTTGGAAGGGCATCTATGTAGGTTCCCAAAAGTTTCTTTAAACCTCTGTAGTTCAGTATCTCATCGATGATTGGACTCTTGCTGCGCAGCTGCTGAAGAACTTCTTCGCTTGTTACGTACTGGCCCGTCTTCGTCTTCTTAGGCTTCTCCACAATCTTCATCTTTCCGAAGAGAATTTCTCCAACCTGGCGTGGGGAAGCGATGTTAAACGATTCTCCTGCCAACTCGTAGATATGATGTTCAATCTCATTGAGACGGTTGGTGAGTTTCTCGGATGTATCCTTCAGGGTATCGGTATCGATGCACACACCGTTCATCTCCATGTGGGCGAGAACCGACACCAGCGGCATTTCTACATTCCAGAACAGATCTTCACAATCTATCTCTTTGAGTTTCGGTTCGAGCACATTTTTCAATCTCAATGTGATGTCGGCGTCCTCGGCTGCATATTCGTAAATATCTGATGGGGCGAGATCGCGCATCGACTTCTGGTTCTTTCCCTTCGGACCAATCAGCTCTTCAATGTGGATGGTCTGATAGTTGAGGAACACTTCGGCGAGGTAATCCATGTTGTGGTAGAGCTCTGGCTGGATGAGATAGTGGGCGAGCATCGTATCGAACATCTTGCCCTGAATCTCTATGCCGTAGTTCATCAACACCTCGTAATCGTATTTGATGTTCTGTCCCACTTTCAAGATTTCTGGGTTCTCGTAGAGAGGTTTGAAGATGTTTACGATTTTTAAGGCTTCTTCACGATTTGCCGGAATAGCTACGTAGAAAGCCTCTTTCTCCTTTACGGCAAAGCTCAAACCTACCAGTTCTGCATCAATGGCAGCGGTAGATGTGGTCTCTGTGTCTAGACTGAGAATCTTGAATGTAAATAAATAATCACGAAGTCTCTTCGCATCTTCCTCTGATTCAACGAGTTTATATGTGTGTACCGTCGTTTTAATGGTCTCAAAACTTGATTTTTTTGACTCTTCCTGACTATCGGCAGGCTGTGCGCCAAATAAATCGAGTTCTCCTGTAGGCTTTGTTTGCACCTTTTTAGGTTTGTTAAGAACTCGGTTGGCAAACGACTTAAACTCCAACTCGGTGAAGATTTCATCCAATTTTGTGTTGTCTGGTTCTACCCGTTTCAATTCTTCCATCTTGATCTCTACAGGAACATCAGTTCGGATGGTTGCCAGAAACTTTGACATCCTGATATCTTCTACTGCACCCTCCACTTTTTCGCGGAGCTTGCCTTTCACTTGAGAAGAGTTCTCGATAAGACCTTCTACACTACCGAACTCGTTGATGAGTTTGATGGCTGTCTTTTCTCCCACGCCCGGACAGCCTGGGAAGTTATCAGCTGAGTCGCCCATCAGAGCAAGGAGGTCGATAACCTGGAGTGGGGAAGTGATGCTGTATTTCTCTTCAATTTCCTGCACTCCCAACTTTTCGTAGCCGCCGCCATGACGAGGACGGAACATGAAAACATTGTCACGAACCAGCTGTGCATAATCCTTATCAGGCGTGAGCATATAAGTTTCTATGCCTTTTTCACCTGCCTTCAAGGCAACGGTTCCGATGATATCATCTGCCTCGAAACCATCTACCTGCAGGATAGGGATATGGTAAGCCTCCAGGATGTTTTTGATGATTGGTACAGAGAGTTTGATGTCTTCCGGTGTCTCTTCACGCTGTGCTTTGTATGCAGGAAAAGCTTCATGGCGGAAGGTCTTGCCATGGTCGAAAGCTACCGCTATATGGGTAGGTTTCTCCTTGGTAAGTATCTCATTGAGGGTATTGCAGAACCCCATTACACACGAAGTATTGAGTCCCTTCGAATTGATTCGAGGGGCTTTCATAAAGGCGTAATACGACCTATAAATGAGCGCATAAGCGTCTAAAAGGAACAATTTATCCATAATATTCATTTTTGTGGTGTAAAATTACTAAAAAAATGCGATATTTCAAGAAGAATTGATTAATTTTGTAACAAATTTCAGAAATTAAGTAGATTTACTCACATATAATGGACTATTTATCACTTATCAAGCTGCCTATAGAGGCAGAATTAGCAGATTTTATAGATTTGTTCAACAAGTCTCTCATGCATAGCGATGGCCTCCTTTCCCAGGTGCTCGACCACATCCGTCAGCGCGCTGGAAAACGCATGCGCCCTATACTCATCTTGTTGATGGCACGTAATTTTGGAAAGGTTTCCAGTGTTACCCAGCATTCTGCGGTAGGTCTGGAACTTCTTCATACCGCTTCGCTGGTACATGATGATGTGGTAGATGAGAGTGGAGAGCGCCGCGGACAGGCTAGTGTGAATGCTACTTATAATAATAAGGTGGCTGTGCTTGTGGGTGATTTCATTCTTTCCACCGCCTTGCTTCATGTATCTTATTCGCATTCAGAAGAAATCGTACGTTATCTTGCTGAGTTGGGACGTATCCTGTCTAATGGTGAGATTCTTCAGCTCAACAGTATCAGTAATGAAGAAATATCGGAAGATATTTATTATCAGGTGATTAAGCAGAAAACGGCTGCTCTCTTTGAGGCTTGTGCCGGTATCGGTGCGATGTCTGCCAATGCTTCAGAACTGCAGATTGAAGAAGCGAAGCGTTTCGGTCAGAACTTGGGCATTATCTTCCAGATTCGTGATGATATCTTTGATTATTATGATTCCAAGGAGATTGGTAAACCTACTGGTAATGATATGCTTGAAGGTAAACTGACTTTGCCTGTAATATATGCTTTGAAGTCTACCGGTGATGAGGAGATGATGAAGCTTGCCAGAAAGGTTAAAGCTCATACTGTTACGGCAGACGAAATAGCTCAGTTAGTGGCATTTACAAAGGAAAACGGAGGTATTGAATATGCGGATAAGCGCATGTGGGATTTCCATGCCGAAGCCATGAATTTCCTCGATACTTATGTAGAGGATAAGGATATATACAATGCCTTGAAGGCTTATCTGGATTTTGTGATTGAAAGAAAAGCTTAATATAAAAATTGAAGAAAAACATAATATAAAAAGGGTTGGTTCTCTGAGAGAATCAACCCTTTGCGTTTTTTTTTGTATTCTGTTGATAATCAGTTACTTTTCTTTAGAAGTATTTAATCTCCTTGCCAAGAATTTCGCTCAAGAGGAGGTTGGTCAGGCGTGATGTGCCGAGGCGCAACCACTGGTTGGTCAGCCACTTCTCACCCAAAACTTCCTTCACGATGGTGTAGTAAACTACGGCATCATGAACGGTATTGATACCACCGGCAGGCTTGAAACCAATCTGGATACCAGTCTTCTCGTAATATGCCTTGATTGCCTGGCACATGACGTATGCTGCTTCTGGGGTAGCAGAAACCTTCTCCTTGCCTGTTGAGGTCTTGATATAGTCTGAACCTGAGTACATTGCGAGGATAGAAGCCTTCATGATGTTGCTGCAATTCTTCAGGTCACCTGTCTCCAGAATGCACTTCATCTTATGCTCTCCGCATGTCTCCTTGAGTTCCTGAATATCATCGCAGAGGCCCTCGTAATCTTCGCTGAAGAACTTGCCTACAGGCATTACGATATCTACCTCTGTAGCACCATCCTTGATAGCCATAGCGGTTTCTGCGATCTTAACTTCGATAAAGGTCTGAGATGATGGGAAATTACCGCTTACTACAGCGATTTCTACGCCGTCAACCTCCAGACTCTGGCTGATAAGACCGGCAAAGTTAGGGTAGGTACATACGGTTGCTACGTGAGGAAGCTGAGGATAATCCTTGGCAAACTGGTTCACCTTTTCAATCATCTTCAAGATACTTTCTTCTGTATCTTCTGTATGGAGAGAAGTCAACTCGATGCTACCGAAGAGGAACTTCTTGACCTCCATGGTCTCGTTCTCTGCTACCTTCTCATCGAGAATCTTCTTTACTGCAGCAGCTACTTCCTCATCGTTGAGGTCGCAGTTGTACTGCTTCAAAACTGATAAATACTTGTCGTCAGACTCTTTATACTGTCCCTGCTGTGCAAGAACCTGTTCTTTAATACTGCTCATACTTAATGTTATTTATATAATTATTAAAGTTAAGTTTTTATATGAATAGCAATTTTAATTCTTGTTGTTCTGTTCTTTATCTTCCTGATGCTCAGATAGTTTTGGGTTATTCTTATGTCTTTCTGAATCCCTGCTGGTCTTCTTGTCAAAACTCTTCTGAAGTTCTTTTGTCAAGTCAACCCCTGTCTGATTTGCCAGGCAGATAAGCACCCATAGAACATCGGCCATCTCTTCGCCCAAGTTAGGTTTCTCGCCTTTCTTAAAACTCTGGTCACCGTATGTTCGGGCAATGACGCGTGCCAGTTCGCCCACTTCTTCTGTGAGGCAAGCCATATTGGTCAGTTCGCTGAAATAGCGTACGCCATATTCTTTAATCCACTGATCTACAGCTTCTTGTGCTTCTTTTATTGTCATCTTCCTAATTCTTTTATGGGGAAAGATGCCTTTCTTTCAGGGTAGGGCATTATTCCTTGTTGTGAGTATCCATCATGATGGTTACCGGTCCATCGTTCAGTAAATCTACCTTCATATCGGCACCAAATTCGCCTGTTCCTACTGGCTTTCCGAGTGCATCGGATAGCTTTTTGCAGAACTCCTCATAGAGTGGAACGCTGATTTCGTGCTTGGCTGCTCTGAGCCAGCTTGGGCGGTTTCCTTTCTTATAACTGGCAAATAGGGTGAACTGGCTGATGACCAGAATCTCACCATTTATATCCATGATGGAGCGGTTCATAACATGGTTTTCGTCGTCGAAAACACGGAGTCCGATTACCTTTCTGACCAGCCAGTCTACGTCTTCTGAAGTGTCGCTTTCCTCTATTCCCAGAAGTATCAGATAGCCTTGTCTGATGGCGGATTTAACCTCTCCTTCTATGGTAACTGAGGCGTGAGAGACACGCTGTATTACGATTCTCATATTACTATTTTGAACTTTGAATGATGAACATAGAACTTTATGAATAGCATTTATGGAATGCTTTGTTCTGTTCAATCCCTGTTATTGTTTATATATTATATATAGTATAGTTTGAACTGCAAATATACAACTTTTATTTCATATTCTCGCCTTTTTCTGCAAAATATTTTGCAAGAATTTCCGCCTTATGTGGGCCTAATACCTCTGAAAGTTGTTCCAACGATGCTTCTTTCATATTTTTCACGCTCTTAAACTTGCTCAGAAGGGCTTCTCTAGCTTTCGGACCGATGCCTTTGATATCGTCTAATTCGGAGTGCAGAGCATGCTTGCTGCGTTTGTCGCGATGGAAGGTGATAGCGTATCTGTGCACCTCATCCTGTATCTGTGTCAGCACCTTGAACAGCTCACTTTCGGGTGGTAGGGCGATGGTTTGAGGAGGGAATCCGAAGAGGAGTTCGTTGGTTCTGTGACGGTCGTCTTTTGCAAGTCCTGCAATAGGAATATCCAGGTGTAATTCGTCAACAATAACCTCTCTGACGACGTCCATCTGACCCTTTCCGCCATCGGTAATAATGAGGTCTGGAAGTGCTGATTCTTCCTCTATCATGCGACTGTACCGGCGCCTTACCACCTCTTGCATGGATGCGTAATCATCCGGTCCTTCTACCGTCTTGATGTTGTATTTCCTATAGTCTTTTCTGGATGGTTTCATACCTTTATATACGATACATCCTGCCACGGCATCAGTACCGGATATGTTGGAATTATCGAAACATTCTATCTGGTAAGGCATCTTCGGAAGCTTTAATTTGGTTTGCAATTCCTTCATCAATCGGGTCTGTTTCTGCTCCGGATTGAGTTTTTCAGCCTGCTTCAGACGGTCGAATTTATACTGCTTGCAGTTCATTTCCGACAGCTCCAGAAGATGCTTTTTATCACCTCTCTGAGGTACGAAAAAGGTTGCATCTTTCAGCTTCCATTCCATCTCGAAAGGCACGATAATCTCCTTCGAAGTGGAGTGGAAACGCTCTCTGATTTCCGGAATGGCAGTAATCAGAAGTTCCTCGTCACTCTCTTCTAGCTTGCGCTTGTATTCGTATGTGAAGCTCTGGTTGATGGTGCCGTTTTTTACGTGAATATAGTTGATGAAGGCGTTCTTGTTGGCGTCATCATTTACGATTGTAAAGACATCAACATCCGTAATGGTGTGGCTTACTACCTCGCTTTTTGCCTCAAATTCATCCAGTAATTGGTACTTTTTCTTATATTCTTCGGCAATCTCAAAGCGTAGAAGTTCGGCATTTTTCATCATCAAATCGTAGAGATATTTGCTTACTTCCCGCGTGTTTCCCTTCAGAATTTCACGTGCCTGGCGCATGTTTTCCTGATATTCCTCATAGCTCTGCTTGTTGATGCAGGGTGCTCCGCAGTTATGGATATGATACTCCAGGCACGGCTTGTATCTGCCTTCAGCTACGCCTTCTCTGGTGATAGGCATTCTGCAGGTTCGGGGTTTATAGAGCTTCTTGATGACCTCTAAAACAGCATACATGCTGCCGATATGAGGGTAAGGACCGAAGAAAGTTCCCACCTTTTTATTGATATGGCGAGTCTTGAAAATGCGTGGAAAATACTCGTTTGTTACGCATATAGAAGGGTATGTCTTACCGTCTTTCAGCAGGACATTGTATCTTGGATTATACTTTTTGATCAGGCTGTTTTCAAGCAAAAGTGCGTCTTCTTCTGTGTTTACGACCGTATAAGATATGTCGTGAATCTTAGAAACAAGCACCTTTGTCTTGTATCTGTCTACCTCTTTATGGAAGTAGGAAGATACTCTTCTCTTCAGATTTTTCGCCTTTCCCACATATATAATCGTATGATTTTCGTCGTAATATTGGTAGCTTCCTGGCTTCTCCGGCATACTTAAAACGATGTTCTTAAGCCTTGCCAAGCGCTCCTCATTCTCTTGTTTCGTCATATTTTTACTTGTTTTTAAAGGGAAAACGAGCGTTACTGTTTCACGTGAAACGGCAACGCTCTAGTGTTTTTTACTGCTTCCATGCTACATTCTCGCAGTATTTCTTGCAGTATTTTTGCTGCTTATAACTGCAATAAAGTAGTTACTTCAACGTCTGGATCAAAGGACTTTCTGCCTTCGAAATTCTCGTTTACGAGTTCGATAATGAAGTTGGCATATACCTTTTTCGGATGGAATTTCTTTACCAGATCGCATGCTGCTTTCATGGTTCCGCCAGTAGCGAGGAGGTCATCGTGGAGGAGTACGATGTCGTTCTCATTGATGGCATCTTCGTGGATTTCGATGGTGTCGATACCATATTCCTTAGCATAACTTTCCTGTACGGTTTTGCATGGAAGTTTGCCTGGTTTGCGGCATAAAACTACACCGGCTCCGAGACGTATTGCGAGGGCTGAAGACATTACGAAACCGCGTGATTCGATGCCTACAATCTTGGTGATTCCTTTGTCTTTGTAGAGTTCGTACATCTCATCGCTGATCTCTTTTAAAGATGCAGGATTCTTGAAAAGGGTTGA
>ERZ1026862.549-NODE-549-length-25003-cov-20.624499_pt1 | contig 25003 bp, 18 predicted proteins | sample MGYA00380161_ERZ1026862 | MGnify/ENA primary metagenome ERZ1026862 (study PRJEB33269, sample SAMEA4719797) | human gut metagenome | biome: human-associated habitat; feature: organic feature; material: feces | place: Cameroon | collected 2013-10 ... | reverse complement strand
CACAACCTTGCCAAGGTTGGGGTCGCGGGTCCGAGTCCCGTTTTCCGCTCTTTTTCCTTTGAAATAGTTCTAATCAATGAATTTATATTTACGTTATTTTGATAATGAGATATTAGTACATAGTGTTAAAGAAGCTATTAATTTTCTTAGTTCTATTCCTGATATTCATATGACTCCAGAACTTGAAGCTGATATTCGTAATTATGCTTTAAGTGATGTTTATTATCCTAAAAGATATAAAGTTCGTTCACGCATTTATTTTATCATCATAAAGACTTTGGCCGAAACTATGCTTGATTTTAAGCAGAAGAAGGCTGTTCATCCAAATGTTGCTGTAAATCCAAACAACAACGTAAATAACTCTCGTCAGTCTTCTGCTGATGTTGTTATTAATAAACTTTGTGAAGAGCGTCAGGGATGGTATGAAGGCGAACTTGACTTTAAGCGTGTTGTGATGGTTCCTTCAACAGGTAAGTTTGAATATCGTGATACAAAGTTTGTAGCACGTTGTAAAGCCAATTCCGGTATGGACTGCTACAATCGCATTATCGAAAATCTTCACGACCGAGTTGATAGTAGAAGTCAGTTTCCATCTGCTAAGGGTAAAAATTTCCATTTCAAGTATCTTGGGATGTGGAAATAGACTAATAGATGCTAACGTATTTATTTCCAAAATCTCTTAATTTGCGATTAGACCATGAATAAGGTGATGTTGATAGGCAATGTGGGTAATGAACCTGATGTACATTATTTTGAGGCTGACCAAGCTGTGGCTAAATTGCGTTTGGCTACTACTGAGCGTGGATATACTTTGCCTAATGGAACTCAGGTGCCAGATCGTACTGATTGGCATAACCTGTTGTTTGACAAACGTTTGGCTAAGATCGTAGAGCGATATGTGCACAAAGGCGATAAACTATATGTAGAGGGTCGACTTCGTAATCGTAGCTATGATGACAAACGTGGTATACGACATCAATATACCGAGATTGAGGTTGAGAATATGGAGTTTTTAACTTCACGTCAGGCAATTTCTCCTTCTCAGCAATCAATGCAGACATCTCAAAACACTCAAAGTAATCAATCCACTAAAGTCAGTGAAGATGAACTTGCTGACAAGTTACCATTTTAATACATTCTATAAAATTGGACTATTTTAGTATATCTGATATTTCAAGTCTCGTGGTATTCCAACCGATTACCATGGGTGTTGTGTTGGCAGCCATATTGGCTGCTTTCTTGCTTTTGTTATCTGGCTTTGCCAGTGGCTCAGAGATAGCATTTTTCAGTCTTTCACCTCAAGACCTTGATGAGCTTGATCCTGACAGACGATCAGATGATAAAAGTATTGTTATGCTTCGTGATGATTCTGAAAGAACTTTGGCTACGATATTGATAGCAAATAACTTTGTTAACGTTACTATTATTATGCTTTGTAATTTCATCTTTGGTTCCTTGGTGAAATTCAAATCAGAGTGGTTAGAGTTTTTCTTTATCACAGTCCTACTCACCTTTCTTCTTTTACTTTTTGGCGAAATTATGCCAAAAGTTTACAGTCGTCAGACTCCTTTAAAGTTCTGTCGTAGGGTTGTTGGAGGTGTATTATTTTTGCGTAAACTCTTTTGGCCTTTAGAAACCATTCTTATTCGTAGCGGAATGTTGGCAGAGAAGGTTTTACAAAAAGAGAATCGTCAGCTTAGCGTTGACGATTTGGAGCAAGCTCTTGAGTTGACTGATAAGAATGATATCAAGGAAGAGCAAAGTATGCTTCAAGGTATTATTCGCTTTGGTGATGAAACTGCCAAGGAAGTGATGACAAGTCGACAAGATATAGTAGACTTAGATATTAGATCTTCGTATGCTGATGTATTGAAGTGTGTTGTAGAGAATAATTATAGTCGCATACCTGTATATCAAGATAATACTGATAATATCCGTGGTGTGTTGTATATTAAGGATTTACTTCCACATCTCGGTAAACCTGCTTCTTTCCGTTGGCAGAGTCTTATTCGTCCTCCTTATTTTGTTCCAGAAACTAAGAAGATTGATGATTTGCTTCGTGAGTTTCAAGACAATAAGGTGCATATCGCCATTGTAGTTGATGAATTTGGAGGTACATGTGGTATCGTTACCTTGGAAGATATCCTAGAAGAAATCGTTGGTGAAATCAATGACGAATTTGATGAAGACGAGAAGACATACTCAAAACTAAATTACAACACATATATTTTTGAGGGTAAGACATTGCTGAGTGACTTATGTCGAATACTTCAGATTTCTGATGATGAATTTGCTGATGTCGAAGGCGATGCTGATACTTTGGCGGGTTTGCTACTTGAAATAAAGGGAGAATTCTTGAGTATGCACGAAAAGATAGATTTCCTTAACTATACCTTCGAGGTTGTTGGACTTGAGGAAAGAAGGATAAGTAAGGTTAAAGTAATTGTTCACGACAAGAAGCATGCCGATAATTAAAATTACCACACTCCCTTCTGGTTCGATGCTTGGACTTTGGCGTATAAGCGAAACGATAGACGACCTATTGCGGCTCTATCCTTCGCTCAGTTCGTTGTATATGTCGGTAAGACAGCTCGGCAGCAAAAGTCGAATAGTTGAAAAGATGTGTGTGCAAGCTTTGTTGGTGGAAATGACAGGTAAGCAGGACATTAGTATTAGTCATAATTCTGATGGTCGTCCTTTCTTAGAAGGATGGTATATCAGCATTAGCCATTCTAAAGGGTTTGCTTCTGTGATACTTTCTAAGGAAAATGAGGTGGCTATAGACATTGAGTATATTAGTGATAGAGTGTCGAAAATAGCAAACAAATTCATTCGTAAAGACGAACAATGTATGAGCTTAATACAGCAATTGATTACTTGGTGTGTTAAGGAAACTATTTATAAATATTATTCATCCCAGCATCTTGGCTTTTTTGATATGCGATTGCATGACATCTGCTCTTCTTCTTTTGGCACAGTCTGCGTAGACAATCTTAAAACTCAATCTTTGGTTGAGGTAAATTATGTAGTTGCAAGCGATTATGTACTAACGTACATTGATTAGTTATATGTTTTCTCTCTTATCTACGCATTTTTAGGATGAAAATAAAAATATATTGGATAAAATGCGAAAAGTATAAAAAAAAGGTTTATATTTGCAACAAAGACGCTTTTACTCTTTAAGGCTATAGCAAAAAGCATTTGCTTAGCTACTAATAAAAGGTTTTTACTAATAACTCAAATATTAACTTTTAAATTTTTGTTCTTATGAAGAAAAGTCTACTCAAACTCTTTATGTCGGCATTGATGATAATGCTGGCTACAGTTACTGCAAGCGCACAATGCTACATTTTAGGTAACGATGGTAATTGGCAAACCGATAAGGCAAGTGCTGAATTGCAAAAAACTGACATTGATGGTGTGTATGAAGGTGAAGTGACGTTTGCTACCGATGCACTATACTTCACCATTGTAACTAAACTGACAGAAGAGCCTAACGATTGGTTGGGTCTTCTTGAATACCGCTATGGTCCTGTTGAAGCTGATCAATTGCTTTCTTACAATAATCCAGAAACAATTGTTGGCAAAATGGATGCTTCGTTCAAGGTGCCAGGTGCTGGTACTTATCGTCTTCGTGTCGACTTCAATGCAATGACCGTAACAATGCTTGGCACGTATCCTTCTTCGCTATATGTATTGGGAAGTAAGGGAAATTTTGAACCAACTATTGGCGAGGAACCGCTTCCTATGACAGAGACCGAAGGTGTGTATAAGGCAACGATAGAGTTTACTAATACAATATTTAGCATCATTAGTTCGGAATACTCTGCATCCCAGATTAATAGTTTTGGTGGAGGCAAAGTGATAATTAATCGCGATAAGAATATTGAGCGCTCAGAGTCTTACTTCTCTATAACAAAACCTGGCACATACGATGTTACTGTAGACCTTCGCAATATGACGATGAAACTTTATAGCGAGACATACGTGCCGGATTATCCAGACAATGTTTACTTCCTTGGTACCTATGGTAGCAAAGTTGCCAATGATGGAGTTAAGTTGACATGGGAAGATGAAGAAGGTGTATATACAGGATGGGTATATTTTGAATCTAATAAATTCTATATATCATCAGCACTTGCCTCAACACCAGACGGATGGGATGAGATTAAAGACTACCGTATTGGTGCACCTACCGCTACATGCAATGTTGAGCCAAACCTTACTGTTGGTGTAGAGAAAGGTGTGGATACTGAGTTCTTGATAGAATTCCCTGCAGAGACTTCTTCATATGCTTGCGTTACTTTAGACTTGCCTAACAAACGCATGACTATATATGGTAGCGATCCAAATTATCCACAAGGCTATCCTAAGGAGTTGTATGTGGTAGGTAGCACCGGTAAGTGGTATACTAATATCCCTGCAAACGTCATCCCTGCTACTGATGTTCCAGGTATCTACGAAGGCGAGATAACTTTCGAAGGAACCCCAAGTAATATGCTATTCACCATATTCAAGCGTCTCGCTATAGATTGGGATACAGTTAATGCTACACGTCTTACGCCAGCTATTGACCGTGACCCTGCAAATATTAATGAAAACATTTATGCAGAGGAACCTGTATTGAGTCCTGGCGCATGGAATTTTACAGGCGAACCTGGAACATACGACATTAGAGTAGACCTTACACAAGGCATGGGCGTGATTCGTATTTCTGAAAAGGCTGAAACTGGTATCGTCGCTCCTAATTTCAAGACTCCAGCCAAGAGCTACTATTATGACCTTAATGGTCGATTCCTTGGCAATGTGGAGCCACAAAAGGGTATCTATGTGGTAAATGGTAAAAAGGTAATAAAGTAAAAGAGTAAATAGGTAAAAGATAAAAGGATAATTATTGATAAGCGGATGCAATGACTGAACAACTTCGGTATTGCATCCGCTTTTTCGTGTTTTGTATTGTCCATATATATTATATGTTTTATCCATATCTGTATTAGATATTATCCATTAACTTTGCACCCGGAAACCTAATAACAATTCTGATATGCAAAGTCTAAACAAAGAAACTATTTATCCAAACAAAGATGTGGCTTCTACCACAGATGCCACCTTTTTCTTGAATTCGAGATTCGTCTATTTCGTATGCCTTGTGTCTGCTATGGGCGGACTACTCTTTGGCTACGATTGGGTGGTGATAGGAGGCGCAAAACCTTTCTATGAACTGTATTTCAATATCGCTGATTCACCTTCGAGCCAAGGCTTAGCAATGAGTATAGCATTAGTTGGTTGCATGATAGGCGCATGCACATGTGGATGGTTGGCTGATAAGATAGGACGAAAGAAATTGCTGATAGTATCGGCCTTAGTTTTCTTGTTGTCATCGTTGCTTACAGGAGTCTTCTCTAGCTTCGATTTATTCCTCGTTGCACGCTTCTTTGGTGGCGTAGGCATAGGCATTGCCTCAGGTTTGTCGCCTATGTATATCGCAGAAATAGCTCCTTCAAATATACGCGGTAAGTTGGTGAGTCTCAATCAGATGACTATAGTACTCGGTATTCTTGCAGCACAGATTGTTAACTGGCTTATAGCAGAACCAATACCTGCAGACAGTATGGCGTCAGATATTGCAGCATCGTGGAATGGACAGATGGCGTGGCGCTGGATGTTTTGGGCAGCAGCAGTTCCTTCGTTAGCCTTCTTGCTGATGGCATTCTTCATACCAGAGAGTCCGCGTTGGCAAGCTATGAATGGCCAAGTAGTCGCAGCCACAGAAACGCTTACTCGTATAGGCGGTGTCGACTATGCGCATACAGAGATGCGAGCTATCTCTATTGCTAATACTGCTATAAAGGAGCAGGCTGGTCTTGCCACCCTCTTCTCACGTCCATTTGGCAAAGTGTTGGCGCTTGGTATTTTTATTGCTGTGTTCCAGCAATGGTGTGGCACCAATGTCATCTTCAACTATGCGCAAGAGATATTCCAGTCGGCAGGCTATAGCGTAGGCGATGTGTTGTTTAATATCGTTATCACAGGCATTGCCAACGTGGTGTTTACAATCATAGCCATCAACGTAGTCGACAAATTAGGTCGTCGCAAGTTGATGCTCATTTGAGCTTTGGGGTTGTGTATCGTCTATGCTATCCTTGGTCTATGCTATTATCTCCATATCACGGGCTTTTTCATGATAGTCCTTGTGGTGGCAGCCATCGGTTGCTATGCCATGACCCTTGGCCCATGCACCTGGGTTCTAATAGCAGAACTATTCCCAAACAGAGTTAGAGCAGTTGCCGTAGCCACATGCACCTTCGCTTTATGGGTAGGCTCGTCAACATTGACATATACTTTCCCATTCCTCAACGCCAGCCTTGGCAGCTATGGCACATTCTGGATATATAGTCTTGTGTGCCTCGTAGGCTTCGTGTTCTTTATGGCTAAATTGCCCGAAACAAAAGGTAAGAGCCTTGAGCAGTTGGAGGAAGAATTAATAAAGAAATAATAACTTAAAAACAAAATACTATTATGGTTAAAGCATGGAGAGAGTTGGTTACCATTCCTACTTACGAGGTTGGTAAACCAGAAAAGAGTCCAATGTTTTTGGAAAAGCGAGTTTATCAAGGGTCGAGTGGAGTGGTATATCCATATCCTGTGATAGAGTCGATAAGTAATGAGAAGAAAAATGTAGAGTATCTCGCAGTATGGCTTGAGAACGAATACATCAAGGTGATGATTCTGCCAGAACTTGGTGGTAGGGTACAGATGGCATACGATAAGATAAAGAAGCGCCACTTTGTATACTACAACCATGTCATCAAGCCAGCATTGGTAGGCTTGGCTGGTCCTTGGATTAGTGGCGGTATAGAGTTTAACTGGCCACAACATCATCGTCCTTCTACCTTTATGCCTGTCGATGTGTATATAGAATCTAACGACGAAGATGGTTCTGTTACTGTATGGACAAGCGAGATGGAAAAGATGTTTCACCAAAAGGGAGCCGCTGGTTTCACCCTGCGCCCTGGCTGTGCCTACTTAGAGATAAAGGGCTTGCTATACAATCGCACCGATATGCCACAGACATTCCTTTGGTGGGCAAACCCAGCCGTGGCTGTTAATGATGAATATCAGTCGGTATTCCTACCTGATATCAATGCCGTTTTCGACCATGGTAAACGTGCTGTATCGTCGTTCCCTATAGCCACAGGTACATATTATAAGATGGACTATTCGGCAGGTGTCGACATATCCAACTATCGTAATATCAAGGTTCCAACTTCGTATATGGGTGTGAACTCGCGCTTTAATTTCGAGGGCGGATATGAGAACGATACTAAGGGCGGAATGCTACATGTGGCTTCCCACCATTTTAGTCCGGGCAAGAAGCAATGGACGTGGGGTAATGGCGATTTTGGTCAGGCATGGGATCGCAACCTTACCGATGAGGATGGACCATACATAGAGCTTATGGCTGGAGTATATACAGAGAACCAGCCAGACTTCACTTGGCTAATGCCTTATGAAGAGAAACGCTTCACACAGTATTTTATGCCTTATCGTGACTTAGGCATTGTGAAAGAAGCGTCTAAAGACTTGGTATTCAATATAGATAACGTTGGAGATTCGAAGGTTTGCTTTAAACTCTATGCCACACATTTACAGCATGTAAAGATAGTGCTTCGCAATGACGATGGTACCATTTATCATGAAGAAGAATTGGATATTTCGCCTAAGGATGTATTGGAGAGAGAGGTTAATGTTGGCGATGCTGAGTTCTCTGATTTAACCTTCGAGGTAAGCCAAGAGTTTGCTTATGGTTCGCGCGTTGTGTTGCGTTGGCATGCTGAAGACGATGAGATTCGTCCTATCCCTGATAGTGCTGAGGCTGCATTGCCACCACACGAGGTGAAGACCAACGAACAGCTATATCTCACTGCCATTCATCTTGAGCAATATCGCCATGCAACGTGGAGTCCGGTAGACTATTACGAGGAAGCTTTGCGCAGAGATCCTAACGATGCTCGTTGTCTTAATGCCTATGGTTTGTGGCTATTGCGTCGTGGTCGATTTGATAAGACTGAGCCAATGTTGCGACATGCGGTGAAGATTATCACTAAGCGCAATCCTAATCCTTATGATTCTGAACCAATCTACAATCTTGCTTTGTGTTTGAAATATCAAGGTAAGAAGGCTGAGGCTTACGAGTTATTTTGGAAGTCGACATGGAGCAAGGCATGTGCTGATGCAGGATACTTCGAGGCTGCAAAGATAAGTGTGGAGCAACGTAGATTTGAAGACGCTCTCGACGAGGTTGAGCGCTGTCTGGATTCTAATTGGCACAATCATAAGGCGCGTGCTTTGAAGACTGCAATACTAAGATACCTGTGTCGTAATGATGAAGCTTTGGCTCTTATCAGCGAGTCGCTGAAGATGGATCAGTTCAACTATGGTTGTCGCTACGAGCAATATTTGCTTACCAACGATGATGCTTTGCTGAATGAGATGAAACAGATGCTTCGTCATTGTGCAGACAACTACAACGAGGTGGCTCTCGACTACCAGGCTGCAGGACTTACTGATGAAGCTAATGCCATTTGGCAGATAGGCATTGATGAAAATGCAGCCAATCCTATGACATATTATTATATGCAGCGTTATAAAGATGCTGCTGAGGCTGACTATAGCTATTGCTTCCCTAATCGTTTGGAGGATATTCAGGCTTTGGAGAATGCTAAGCTCAAGAATCCGTCAGATGCTATGGCTCCATACTATCTTGGATGCTTGTTCTATGCAGCACGCCAATATGATTTGGCTATTGAGAATTGGGAACTCTCATCACAGAAAGCTCCTATGTTCCCATTGGTTTGGCGTAATCTGACCTTAGCTCGTTTTAATAAGCAGGGTAGGGAGAAAGAGGCATTGGGATATATGCAAAATGCATTTAAGCTCGACACTACCGATGCGCGTATGCTCATGGAACTTGATCAGCTTAGTAAACGTTTGCATCATCCTCATGCTGAGCGTCTTGAATTCCTACAGCAATATCCAGAGTTGATAGAAAAGCGCGACGACTTGGTGCTCGAAGAGATTACTCTCTTAAACCAAGTTGGCAAATATATACAAGCCAAGCGTAAACTCGATGCCCATATCTTCCATCCTTGGGAGGGCGGTGAAGGCAAGGTGCCTGCACAATATCAGATATGTCGTGTGGAATTGGCTAAGCAGAATATAGCTGAAGGTAAATACAAATGTGCCGTAGGATTGTTGGAGCAATGCCTAACATATCCTCACCATCTTGGCGAAGGCAAACTGTATGGTGCACAGGAAAATGACTTCTACTATCTGCTTGGTGTAGCCTATGATGCTCTAGGCTATACAGATGAGGCTAAAGAATGCTGGGAAAAGGCAGTGCTAGGACCAAAGGAACCTGCAGCTGCTATGTATTATAATGATGCTAAGCCAGACAAGATATTCTATCAGGGTATGGCTCTGCGCAAACTTGGACGCGAGGATGAGGCCCATGGTCGTTTCTATCGACTCATAAACTATGGCAAACAGCATGTATTTGAGCACCAGACGATGGACTACTTCGCAGTTTCATTGCCAGACTTGCTTATCTGGGACGACTCGCTTGATACCAAGAACGTGATTCATTGCAAGTATATGCTTGCATTGGGATATTGCGGAATGGGCGATATGAAGCACGCCTTGAAGTATCTTGCCGAAGTTGAAGCCTTAGACAATAATCATCAAGGCGCTCAGCAGCTACGCTCGCTCATAGACTTGAAGTTGTTGTCGTAAACTTATAGACTATTTTGAGAGGACTTCCTGTATTCAGATGGAGATATGCCAATGATCTTGCTGAATAGGCGAGAGAAATATAGAGAGTCTTCGATGCCAAGCTTATAGCATATCTGGTTTATGCGTAGGTTGGTATCGCTAAGAAGTTTGCATGCATGATTCATCTTCATGCGATTGAAATATTGTAGCGGACTGCAACCAGTCTGCTTTTTGAACAAGGCGTTGAAATATGTGGCAGAATATCCCACATATTTCTGCACGTCTTGTAGTTTTATATTGTTTTCCATGTTTTCTTCCATGTAGTGTATAGCAGCATCCACAATGTTGATGTTGCTATCATGGTTTGGCTCTGCGCGCTTAGCTCTGCGAAATTGTCGCAGATATCGCATAGAAGCAAGGAAATGGTGTAGCAGACTAGAGGCATAACGCAAGTCTTCTACATCTTCTTGATATTGTAAGGTGGTGAGAATCTCCTCAAAGATATTGAGCCTATCTCCAATCCTTGAGTTTACTGCTACGTTTATCTCTATAGGTTTAGAGGCTCCTTCGGCAAATATTGATGCATGTTCGCCCCTGAAATGTAGCCAATAGATAGTCCAACTTCCATTGTCGTTGGTGCCATATTCGTGTGGTTCATTCTTCGGAAGAATGAAATACTGGTTTTGTTTCACCTCGTATTTCTTTCCGCCTATAGTATACCATCCGCATCCATCTACGCAGTATATCAACACATACTGATCTATGCCCTCACTACGTTTTACGTGATGATTCTCTGCCTTAGGATAATATCCTATGTCGATGATGTAAAGGCTGGCAGTTAGTGGGTCGTGCTCTTCTATGTCAACAACCATAGGCGACAGTTTCACTTGTCGTTCGCCCATAAATCCCTCTTTCTTACTTCTCATAGGAGTGGATGATTAATAAACAAAAAAGTGCGTCATACTGAGTATGACGCACTTAAACTCTCATTTTTCAATTCGAGCGGTTGCAATTACTGTGCATTAGCTGTATCAACAGCAGCTGTGTCAGCTACAGTTGTATCAACAACAGCTGTATCCTGAGCAGTTGTATCGTTCTCAACAGGAGCCTCAGCCTTGTTACCACATGATGCGAATGAAATTGCAGCCATAGCTACGAACATAAAAACTAATTTCTTCATTTTTCTTTGCTTTTTAAATCTGTAAAACAATCATTTGTTTATTAAAACGATGCAAAGGTAATGCTTTTTTTGATAAGTCGTACACTTTTTAGCGTTTTTTTTCTGCTTATTTTGTAACAAATCTGTAAATGACTGATTTATAGCACGTTATGAACGTTAAATAAATATTAAAGTATTCGTTCCTACGTATGTGGGCGATAACAATAGTATTTATTAGCCTTTTTTGCTATTCCTCATTAAGTATCTGTGACCTTACTCTTGAGAGGGTTTCTGGGGTCATCTGCAGATAGCTTGCCACATGAAGTAATGGTGCACGCAAGATTATTTGTGGCTGCATTTTGCGTAGCTTCTTGTATCTATCGTATGCAGTTTCAAATCTCACAAGGTCGGCATGTATTTGCGACTGGATGAGGCTTTCTTCCAATATCTTTCTATACAAAATCTGTATGTTTACGTTGTGAAGTGCCACTTCCTCTAGATTCTTTTTGGGCAACGCATATACTACTGTATTTTCTATTGCCTCTATCTGAAGGTGTGTAGGCTCTTCCTTGAACAGACTTTCTATACACATAACCATGCCTCCTCCTTCTACTCCTATATGTTCTGTGAGTTGTTTGTCCTTCTTGAAGTAGAATTGTCTGAGCATTCCTTTGTGAATATATAAGAATTCACGACATATATCGCCCTCGGCAAGGATGATTTCACCCTTGTGGTATGTTTTGCGAACAAGAATACTTTCGAGTATATCCAGTTCGTCATGAGTCATGGTGCTGTATTTTCGCGCCAATTCTCGTGCTATATCTCTTGTGCTCTCAATAGTCTCTTTCATTTTATAGCCTCCTTTTTTATAGTTAGGTTGTTGACGATGATGTTTGGGTCGTTAGTAATATTAAAAATTTGTGTCATGATAGTTGATTAATGATGTTAGTTCGTTTTTAGTTTATTTATGAGCAGCTGATACTGTTTTTATCAGTATAGCCACTCATAATGATGTTTAAAGGTCTACCTATTTATATCTAAAAGGCTCACCATTTTTTGAATCTTTCAGGAATTGTTAGTCCAACTTCAGTACAGCTAGGAATGCCTTCTGTGGCACTTCTACGTTTCCGATTTGCTTCATACGCTTCTTACCCTTTTTCTGCTTTTCGAGCAATTTACGCTTACGGCTTACGTCGCCACCATAGCACTTAGCAGTTACGTCTTTACGCACGCATTTGATAGTTTCGCGAGCTACAATCTTTGCACCGATGGCTGCCTGGATGGCGATGTCGAACTGTTGGCGTGGAATGAGATCCTTTAACTTTTCACACATTCTGCGTCCCAAAGATACTGCATTATCTTGGTGGGTTAGGGTAGAGAGTGCGTCTACAGGCTCACCGTTGAGCAATATGTCGAGCTTAGCAAGCTTTGATGGGCGGAATGAGTCGATATGATAGTCGAACGAAGCATATCCCTTGGAGATAGATTTCAGCTTGTCGTAGAAGTCGATTACAATTTCGCCAAGTGGTAACAAAAAGTGTATTTCTACTCGATTACCGCTGATATATTCCTGCTTTATCAATTCGCCACGTTTGTCGAGACAAAGCTTCATTATCGGACCGATGTATGAAGTGTCAGTGATGATGGTAGCGTGAATATATGGCTCTTCAATATGTTCTATCATGGTAGCGTCTGGCAATCCTGAAGGGTTGTGCACCTCTTTTGCCTCTCCATGCTTGTCGTATACCATGTAAGATACGTTAGGCACCGTAGTTATGACGTCCATATTGAATTCACGATCCAATCTCTCTTGCACAATCTCCATGTGGAGCAATCCGAGGAATCCGCAACGGAAACCGAATCCGAGAGCTACTGATGACTCTGGCATGAATGTGAGAGAGGCATCGTTGAGCTGAAGTTTTTCGAGCGATGCACGAAGGTTTTCGTAGTCATTGGGGTCTATTGGATATACACCCGCAAACACCATAGGCTTAACCTCTTGGAATCCCGCGATAGCTTTTGCGCAAGGGTTGGCAACATGGGTTATGGTGTCACCAACCTTTACTTCCTTGGCGTCTTTGATACCGCTGATGATGTATCCTACTTCGCCTGTAGATATTGTTTTGCGAGGTATCATATCCATTTTCAGTACACCAACTTCGTCGGCATCGTACTCCATTCCTGTGTTGAAGAACTTCACCTTGTCGCCCTTAGATATCGTACCATTTTCTATCTTGAAGTAAGCGATAATACCGCGGAATGAGTTAAACACAGAGTCGAAAATCAAAGCCTGAAGCGGTGCCTTTGGGTCGCCAACAGGGTGAGGAATGCGAGTTACTACAGCCTGTAGTACTTCTTCAACGCCTTCGCCTGTTTTGCCCGATGCTCTGAGGATATCCTCGTGCTTGCATCCGATGAGTTCTACAATCTCATCTTCTACCTCGTCAGGCATAGCGCTTGGCATATCAATCTTGTTTATCACAGGAATGATTTCCAAATCATGGTCTATAGCCATATATAGGTTTGAGATGGTCTGAGCCTGCACGCCCTGTGTGGCGTCGACAACGAGCAATGCGCCTTCGCATGCTGCAATACTTCTAGACACCTCGTACGAAAAGTCAACGTGTCCTGGAGTGTCTATAAGGTTCAGAATATAATTCTCGCCTTCGTATTGATATTCCATCTGAATAGCATGGCTCTTGATGGTGATACCGCGTTCACGTTCAAGGTCCATGTTGTCGAGCATCTGTCCTTCTGTTATTTTTATCGTCTTAGTATGTTCCAATAGACGGTCTGCAAGTGTCGACTTGCCGTGATCTATGTGAGCAATGATGCAAAAGTTTCTAATGTTCTTCATTGATATAAAATCTTTAAGTTGCAAAGATAATATTTTTTTCGGATATTATTAGTATCTTTGCAAAAAATAATTGTTAAGTGATTATGAATAGGATTTTTTGCGCAGCTATTGCTGCCATTTTGTTAATGACCTCTTGTCATGATAGTCTTGAAGATAGAGCAGAAAAAGAGGCAAAGAAATATACAGAGCGCTATTGTCCTACTCCTGTGCGTGACAATCAGCGTACTGATAGTTTGACATTCAATCGTAAGACCCACACCTATAATTATTATTATACGCTGGTTGGTCCTGCTGATAATCCTGATGCCATAAATCAAAATAAGGCTAAGCTGACGAATATGTTGGTACAGGGTGTAAAAAATGATACGAGAATGCAGACCTACAAGGAGGCTGGCTTTAAGTTTCATTTCATTTATCGTTCAGCATCTACAGGCAAAGTGCTATTAGATTTTACAGTTAAGGACTTTGAGTAATCAATATAAGGTTATGGATTTTGCGTAAACAATACAGAATAAAAAACAGGCAAGCAGATAATGTGAAAACATTCTGCTTGCCTGTTTAATTTTTATATGTCTATACCTTATATTATAATAGGCATTCTTGTCTATTTATAGAGATATCTCTTGATAGACTTCTTTGGAGTCTTTTCAAACTCATCTTCATGAATCTCTATCTCTGTAATCTTAGAGTATGCAGGAAGTTCTGCATTGATAGTGGTGCGATTCTCTTCCATCAACTTCTGCAAATCGTCTGTTGACAATCCCATGGTCTTAGCCTCCTCGAAGTCTGGATGTACGAGTGCTGCCAACTTGTCGCCACGCTGTACTACCACGCTCTCCATTACCATAGGCAATGAGTTGAGTTGGTCTTCAATCTCCTCAGGGTAGATGTTCTGACCATTGCTGCTCAGAAGCATATTCTTAGAACGTCCCTTGATGAATATGTTACCTTCGGCATCCATAGTTCCAAGGTCGCCTGTGTGATACCAGCCTTCCTTGTCAAGTGTGTTCTGTGTGGCTTCCTCGTTCTTATAGTAGCCGAGCATCACGTTGAGACCACGTGCAAGAATTTCGCCTGGCACATTCTCTGGATCGTGGCTATCTATTTTTACCTCCATGTGAACAACGGGTCTACCGCAACTACCTGGCACGAATGTCTTGTAATCGGCATAACTGATGATAGGAGCACACTCTGTGGCACCATAGCCTACGGTATATTGGAAACCTATGCGATGTAGGAATGATTCTACTTCTTTGTTGAAGGCTGCACCTCCAATGATAACCTCGTAGAACTGACCACCGAAGGCAGCTCTCACTTGTTCGCATATCTTCTCGTTCACCTTCTTGTTTATCACAGGCATGTTCAACAAGAGTCTCATGCGGTTGTTCTGTATCTTTGGGAACACCTTCTTCTTGATGATTTTCTCAATCACCAATGGTACGGCAATGATAACCTTAGGCTTCACCTCGCTAAATGCCTGAGCTATGATAGCTGGCGAAGGGATGCGTGAGAGATAGAATATGTGAAGACCTGTTAGGAATTCGAATAGGAATTCGAAAGCCATGCCATACATGTGGGCCATAGGTAGGATGCTAATCACGTTGTCGCCTACACTAAGTTTATCTGCAAGCACGTTGGTGGCGAAATCGTAGTTGCTCCACAAAGCACGATATGGTATCATCACACCCTTAGAGAAACCTGTGGTTCCGCTGGTGTAGTTGATCATAGCCATTGTGTTGGCACTATCCTCTGCCTTATAGTTTACATGTTCTTTGCGGAAATATTTAGGGAACTTCTTACCAAACATTTCGTTCAAGTGTTCGCGAGCGTAAGTTAGTTTGTCAGTACGCGACAACACGAGCGAATAGTCTGGTATATATATGATTCCTTCCAGTCCCGGCATTTTTGTTGGGTCTATCTGTGTGGCAACAACATCACCTACGAATAGCAACTTAGCATCCGAGTGGTTAACGATGTTGTGCATTTGGTCGGCTGTGAACTCATGCAATATAGGCACAGCCACAGCTCCATAAGCCAAGGTCGCAAGAAAGGCTACTGCCCAGTTTGCACTATTGCGTCCAGCTAAGGCAATTTGGTCGCCTGGCTTAACGCCAGAGTTCTCAAACAATATATGCAATTTTTCAATCTTGCGAGCCACATCATGATATTGCAGAGTGGCACCCTTGAAGTCTGTCAAAGCGTCTCGGTCCCAATTCTTAACCAAAGAGGCTTCAATGAGTTTTACGAAAGAAGGTATCTCCATACTCCTTATAATAATTATAGTTTTTTCTAGTCTTATTTATAGATTATACTATTCTGCATTCTGATACAGATAGCGCTTAATAGATTTCTTAGCTGTCTTTTCAAATTCGTTGTCTTGGATACGTATCTCCGACAATTTACTGAAGTGTGGAAGCATAGCATTCAAGTCTTGTCTGTTTTGCTCCATGATGTTTTGCAAATCTTCTTTGTCGAATCCCATGGCGTCAACCTCATCTTGGTCTGGATGAACCAAAGCTACAAGTTTATCGCCACGCTGTACAATCAGACTCTCTGATACCATCGACATCGAGTTGAGCTTATCTTCAATCTCTTCAGGATATACATTTTGTCCATTGCTACCAAGCAACATGTTCTTGATGCGGCCACGAATAAAGAAATGTCCATCTTCGCTCATTGTTGCAAGATCGCCAGTATGGAACCATCCATCTTTATCGATAACAGCGTCTGTAGCTGCTTGGTTTTTGTAGTAGCCGTGCATGACATTTATTCCGCGGCATACTATTTCGCCTGGTATATTCTGTGGATCGTCGCTTAGTACCTTAACCTCCATATGCTTTACTGCTGTACCGCACGAACCTGCCACAAAATCTTTGTAGTCGCTGAATGTTATCATAGGAGCTGTTTCTGTGGTGCCATAGCCCATAGTGATAGGGAATCCTATTTCGAGAAGGAAATCCTCAACCTCTTTGTTAAGTCCAGCTCCACCTACCATTACTTCGTAGGCATTTCCACCCATAACATCCATCACATGCTGACAAATCTTCTCCTTCACCTTTTTGCCAATACCTGGCATCTTCATTAATAGCTTAACCTTTGGAGTCTGTGCGGTAGGGAAGATTGACTTGCGAATAATCTTCTCGATAATCATAGGCACAGAGATAACAATTGCTGGTTTTACTTCTGCAAAAGCCTCTGCAACTACTGTAGGACTTGGAAGTCGGGTCAAGAAGAATATATGATTGCCATAGCAGAACTCGAAGATAAATTCTACCAACAATCCATACATGTGTGCCATTGGTAGGATGCCCAATACATTGCTTCCAGGCTTAATGTGTTTGCCGATGACATCCATCATCAAGTCAAGATTTCCCCACAGAGCACGATAAGGAAGCATCACTCCCTTAGAGAAACCTGTGGTTCCGCTAGTATAGTTAATCATAGCCAACTCCTCAGGGCTGTCAACATGATATTTTACATGTTCCTTACGGAAATATTTAGGGTATTTATGACCAAACATCTCGTTAAGGTGCTCGCGAGCATAGGTCAAAGCCTCTGTGCGCGACTCCATAACAGAGAAGTCGGGCAAGTAAACTATGCCTTCTATATTGGGCATCTCTTTAGAGTCGATGCTTGTGGCAACAACATCGCCAACAAACAACAACTTCGACTCTGAATGGTTTACTATATTATATACTTGGTCAGTTGTAAACTCGTGCTGTATAGGAACTATAACGGCGCCATATGTAAGGGTAGCAAGAAATGCTACAGCCCAATGCGAACTATTTCTGCCGCATAGTGCTATCTTATCGCCTTTTTGTATTCCTGAATTCTCAAAAAGGATGTGAAGCTTTTCTATCTTTCTTGCAACATCATGAAACTGTAGTGTTGCACCTTTGTAGTCTGTCAAGGCATCACGATCCCAGTTGCTTAGAATGCTTTTTTCTATGTACGAGTTAAAACTTGGTACTTTATTCATTGCACAATTTTAAAATTCTTGTGCAAAGTTACAATCTTTCATGCACATCCCCAAATGTTATGTGCAAATATTTTCAATACCGATAAACTTTTTTCAGTTTTCTTAATTATTGCACATACACGTCTTGTGTGCATTGGTCGAATGACTACATAAAGTGTTCGTTAAGTCTATATTAAAAATGCCGATTTATTGAGGAATATAAAAAAAGTTGAGTGTTGAAAGAAGAGTTTTCTTATGGCAAAAGCCTAACTCTGCATTCAACACTCAACAATTTATGCTTATTATTCAATTTTTATTATTCGCTTTCTATCTTAAAATAGCATACCTATTTGGTATACAACGGCAGATGTTATCCATGCAAGGGCTGTAGTGTAGCATGCTGCAAACAGAGCCCACTTCCAAGAACCAGTCTCGCTCTTTATGGCTGCTATCGTGGCTATACATGGGAAGTAGAGCAACACGAAGAGTAAGAAGCAATAGGCTGCCAAAGGTGTGATGCCGTCTGCTGTCATCTGAGCGTGGAGTAGGGAGTATTTTGCAGAGTCGTTATCCGCATCACTATCATCGGCTACGCTCTCGTTGTCAGCATACAATACGCCCAACGTAGAGGCAACAATCTCTTTTGCTCCAATACCTGATATCAAGCCTACATCCAACTTCCAGTCGAAACCTTGTGGACGGAACACAGGCTCTATGGTCTTACCTATCATTCCGATATAGCTCTGTTCCTGTTGCTCGCGCTGTGTCAGTTGGTCGTTATGTGGGAAATATCCCAATGCCCATACGATGATACTTGCCACCAGGATTACTCCTCCCATCTTCTTTAGATATTGTTTTCCCTTTTCCCAAGTATGGCGAGCCATAGCCTTAGCTGTAGGGAAACGATATGGAGGCAATTCCATCACGAATGGAGTATCTTCGCCACTTATCAGATATTTACTAAACAGTCGGCTTATCAATACAGCCATCACTATACCTATTATATATAATGAGAACATCACCATCGACTGGTATTGACGGGCAAAGAATGTGCCGATAATCATTATATAAATAGGTAGACGAGCCGAACAGCTCATCATTGGCAATATCAGCATAGTGATTAGTCGGCTACGTTTGCTCTCTATAGTGCGTGTTGCCATCACCGCTGGTACATTACATCCGAAGCCCATGATTAGCGGGATAAATGATTTGCCGTGCAATCCCATCTTGTGCATTAGCTTATCCATGATGAACGCTGCACGAGCCATATAGCCCGAATCCTCCATAAATGATATGAAGAAATAGAGGATGAGAATTTGTGGTAGGAATACTATTACTGAGCCCACACCGCCAATGATACCATCTGCAATCATAGCTTTGAGTGGACCTTCTGGCATCGTAGAACCAACTACTTCGCCAACCCATCCAACGAAGCTTTCTATCCAGTCCATAGGATATTGACCTAATGAGAATGTTACTTCAAACATCAGCCATATCATAGCGATGAAGATAGGGAAACCGAGATATTTGTTGGTTATAGCGCGGTCGATGTAGTGCGTCATCAAGTATGTATCTTTGTTGTCGCCTGTCTCGAAAGAAGCTTCCTTTAGTGCTCCGTGTATGAAACCATATTTGGCATCCATGATTGCTGTTTCGCTATCCTCGAGAGTTTCTTCCTTTACTCTGGCTGCCGCTTGGTCTCTTGCCTTAAGTATCTCATTTGCGTTAGGCAATGTCTTAATCAGTGCTTCAATATCCTTGTCGCCCTCCAAGAGTTTGATTCCAAGGTATCGGGTAGAGTAGCGATGGCGTAGCGAAGCATCTGTCTTCAGATATTTCTGTATGTGGCTAATACCATTTTCTATCTCATGACCGTGATAGATATGTATATGTCGATAGTGCGACTCTTCATCTTCGTTGCCTTCGTATAGCTTGATAACCATGCGCAATAGGTCGTCTACACCGCGTCCTGTTTTAAATACCGTAGGTATCATTGGTATTCCAAACAATTCCGAAAGCTTGTCGTAGTCCACCTTGTCGCCACGCTTCTCTGTTTCGTCAAACATGTTTAGCGCACAAACTATGCTCAAGTGCATATCTACCAACTGTGTGGTGAGATACAAGTTGCGTTCAAGGTTGCTGGAGTCTATAACATTGAGAATGATATCAGGCGTATGCTCTACCAGCTGTTTTCTCACGTATAGTTCTTCTGGCGAATATGCAGATAGAGAGTATGTGCCAGGCAAGTCAACAATGTTGAGCTGGTAGCCTTCGAATGTTGTTGTGCCTTCCTTGGCATCCACGGTTACACCAGAGTAGTTGCCCACTCTTTCGTGAGCACCCGAAACAAAGTTGAAGAACGAAGTCTTACCACAGTTAGGATTGCCCACAAGCGCAACGTTTATCACCTTACGCTTCTTCATCGCAGCATCCATCAGCATCTTATCGTTCATCTCTATGTCAGAGCCTTCTGCCACATCAGCATACTGTGGTTTGGTGTTATCCATGTCTTTCAGCATTTCCTTAGCCTCTTCCATAGATACCACCTCTATGTTGTCTGCCTCCGAGCGTCTTAGTGACACCTCGTAGCCCATAATCTTATATTTTACTGGATCCTGTAATGGAGCGTTAAGCAACACTTCTACGCTCTTTCCTTTAATAAATCCCATTTCCACAATTCTCTTGCGGAAACCTCCGTGGCCAGTCACCTTTACGATGACTCCACGTTCTCCTGTTTTAAGTTCAGATAACTTCATCTGTGTTCTCCTATTAATTCGTGCAAAGATACAAACTATTTGGATAACATGATAATGTTTTATATAAAAATACCTAGAAATGATGATAGCAGAAACTATATAAATACAACAATGGTGAAGAACTATGGCTATATATAATGTGTATATAGCTATACGTTCTTCACCATTGTTATAATGAGGCGAGTTGTATGTACGTTGAGTGAGCTTGTCGCTACGTATTTTCCATCTCTTCTTTCATGTCGATGAATTGCTTCTGCGAGTCGTAGAATTCATATTGCAAGAATGCAAGCTTCTGCGAAGCAACGACATTCACTCCAAATCCATACTTCATCTGCCACTTTCTCTTCAGCGAGATTACTCCCTGATTGATATAAGCTGCAACATATGGATGTACATGCAACTGGAATTTTTTGATGCCTACCTTGTTTACCAGGCAGTCTATCTTTCTTTCCAGCTGATCTGTAAATAGCAAGCTCGACTTTATTTTTCCCGTGCCGTTGCATGTAGGGCATGTTTCTTCCACGTTGACGTCCATTGCTGGCCGTACTCTCTGTCGTGTAATCTGCATCAATCCAAATTTGCTCAGAGGTAGAATATTATGTCTGGCTCTATCCTTCTGCATGTTTTTGCACATTCGTTCATAGAGCATCTGGCGGTCCTCTGCCAAATTCATATCGATGAAGTCTACTACGATGATTCCTCCCATATCTCGTAGTCTTAGTTGGCGTGCCAATTCGTCAGCAGCACCAAGGTTCACGTCGAGAGCGTTAGCCTCTTGTCCGTTTTCAGAGCGAGAGCGATTGCCACTGTTCACATCCACTACGTGAAGAGCTTCGGTATGCTCAATAATAAGGTAAGCACCGTGTTTATAGTTCACGGTCTTGCCGAAGCTCGACTTAATTTGTTTAGTGATGTTGAAATTGTCAAAGATAGGAACTGTGCCGGTATACATCTTCACGATGCCTGCTTTTTCTGGTGCAATAAGAGTTACATAGTCCTTTACATCTTTGTATACCTCTTCATCGTTGACGTAGATGTTCTCGAAGCTTGGATTGAATAGATCTCGTAGTAGGGCTACGGCTCTACCTGTCTCTTCAAATACCAACTGAGGTCTCTGTTGAGTTTTCTGCACCTTTTGTATCACGTCCTCCCACCGTTGGGTCAGAATTTTCATCTCAGAGTCGAGTTCAGCTACTCTTTTTCCTTCTGCCACCGTGCGTACAATAACGCTACAGTTTTGTGGCTTAATGCTGTGGATGAGTTGTTTTAGACGAGCACGTTCTTCGCCGCTCTTGATTTTAGAAGAAACAGAAACTTTGTTTCCGAAAGGCATCAGTACCAAATATCTACCAGCAAAGCTTAGTTCGCCTGTGAGTCGTGGACCCTTTGTCGATATTGGTTCTTTTACAACCTGTACCAGTACCTCTTGACCTACGGTTAGTGTTTGCTGTACCGAACCGTCTTTCTTAAGTTCTGGCATGAAGGATGCCTTAGAAAAAGGAAACAGTTTTTGTCTGTTGCTTGTTACTTGTTTCAGATATTTGCTGTAAGAATTGAATTGGCTGCCCAAGTCGAGATAGTGCAAGAAGGCATCGCGTTCGTAACCTACATCTACGAAACAGGCGTTGAGACCTGGCATCAGTTTCTTAACCTTTGCTACGTAGATGTTTCCGACAGAGAAACTTGCCGATTTTGGCTCGTCTTGATATTCCACTAACTTCTTGTCTTCCAAGAGTGCGATAGAGATATCGTCCTGTCTAACGTCAATGACTACTTCGTTTGTCATCTTTTACCTTGTTGCTTTTATCTTTTTACCCTGCAGTCGCCCCTTTTCTTATGGCTTCCTGCATTAGTCTTGGTTGCTTACAACCTTAACCTGATGTTACAAATAAAGGCGTGTCAAGAAATCCTTGACGGACACATTGACACGCCCCACTAAAGAATAGACCTTAAAGGCTTACTTGCTCTTATGTCTGTTCTTTCTCAGTCTCTTTTTACGCTTATGAGTAGCCATCTTGTGGCCCTTCTTCTTCTTACCGTTTGGCATAGCTTAATGAATTTAAATTGTTTATTATAATGTTATCGAAAAATCTTTTTTATCTTCAATGTTAGGCTATTAATTATTCACCCTTCATCTCGTCGATAAATGACTTTGCAGGCTTGAAGCAAGGCAGGTCGTGAGCTGCGATAGTAATAGTGGTGTTCTTGGTGATGTTTCTTGCAGTCTTCGCAGCACGATGCTTGATGACGAAACTGCCGAAACCACGCAAATAGACATTTTCCTTGTCCTTAAGCATAGATTCCTTAATAGTCTCCATGAAACTTTCCACAACTACGGTAACTTCTCTTTTCTGAAGTCCTGTTGCTTCCATAATTTTGTTTATAACGTCAGCTTTGGTCATTTTTACTAGTTGTCTTGTTATGTTATTTTACTTATATCCCATAATGGACTTGCAAATATACGAGTTTTTTATGTATACAAGAAATTTATTTGCCTTTTTTTGCATATTCTGCCTCTTTTTTCTTCTTAAACTCCTTAATGTTCAATAATTTAAGCCTTTAAAATGTAGTTTTCTCCATTCTATTCTCAATTTGATATTATCCCGTCGTTGTCAATATATATTCTGTATATGTGAACTTGAGTGCTATATATATATAATAGGTGTAGGTGTATTAAGGCGAAATGACGTTTATTCCGCTCATTTGCACTACCTTTTAATAATGTAGGCTGCATTCGGCTATGTCGACCTCGTTCGCGAATAAAAAGACAAAATTTTATGATTTTGTTTTGTTATTCCGCTCATTTGCACTACCTTTTAATAATGTAGGCTGCATTCGGGAATAAAAAAACAAAATTTTATGATTTTGTTTTGTTATTCCACTCATTTGCACTACCTTTGTCCGTTGAATTATCATTAAAGTACAAATAATTGTTTAATTTGTTATGATTAAAATCACTTTTCCAGACGGCTCTGTTCGTGAATACGAGGCAGGAGTAACTGGTTTTCAAATCGCCGAGAGTATTTCACCGGCTCTCGCTCGCAACGTTGTATCTTGCGGTGTAAATGGTGAAACAGTAGAGTTGAATCGTCCTATCAATGAGGACGCAACCATCGCCCTCTATAAGTTTGAGGACGAAGAAGGTAAGCACACCTTCTGGCACACATCTGCCCACTTGTTGGCAGAGGCTCTCAAAGAGCTTTATCCTGGCATTCAGTTTGGATTCGGTCCTGCAGTAGAGAGTGGCTTCTTCTACGATGTGATGCCTGCAGAGGGACAGGTTATCTCAGAGAACGATTTCGCAAAGATTGAGGCTAAGATGATGGAGCTTGCTAAGAAAGACGAGCCTGTAGTTCGCAAAGAAGTTTCTAAGGCTGATGCCTTGGCTGAGTTTGCTGCTGACGGCCAGACCTACAAGTGCGAGCACATTGAGCAAGACCTTGAGGATGGTACCATCACAACATACACCCAGGGAGCTTTCACCGACCTTTGCCGTGGTCCACACCTTGTTTCTACAGGTCTTATCAAGGCTGTCAAGATTACAAGTGCTGCTGGTGCCTTCTGGCGTGGCGATGCTAAGCGCGAGCAGATGACACGTATCTACGGTATCTCATTCCCTAAGAAGAAGATGCTCGATGAATACCTCGTAGTGCTCGAAGAGGCTAAGAAGCGCGACCACCGTAAGATTGGTAAAGAGATGGAACTCTTTATGTTCTCAGAGCGTGTAGGTAAGGGTCTTCCTATCTGGTTGCCAAAGGGTACACAGCTCCGCCTCCGTTTGCAGGAGTTGCTCCGTTCTCTCCTGAAGCCTTACAACTATCAGGAGGTTATCTGTCCAGGTATCGGTGGCAAGAGCCTCTATGTTACATCTGGTCACTATGCTCACTATGGCAAGGATGCATTCCAGCCTATCCAGACTCCAGAGGAGGATGAGGAGTATATGCTCAAGCCAATGAACTGTCCTCACCACTGCGAGGTCTACGCTCGTAAGCCTCGTTCTTACAAGGATCTTCCTTTGCGTATTGCAGAGTTCGGTACTGTATTCCGCTATGAGAAGAGCGGTGAGCTCCACGGTTTGACTCGTGTTCGTACATTTACTCAGGATGATGCTCACATCTTCGTTCGTTCAGATCAGGTGAAGTCGGAGTTCGAGAATGTAATCGACGTGATCCTGAAGGTATTCAAGATTTTCGGTTTCGAGAACTACGAGGCACAGATTTCTCTCCGCGATCCTAAGGATACCGAGAAGTATATCGGTTCTGATGAGATTTGGGAAGAGAGCGAGAACGCTATCCGCGAGGCTTGCAAGGAGAAGGGTCTTGAGACTCGTGAGGAGGTTGGCGAGGCTGCCTTCTATGGTCCTAAGCTCGACTTTATGGTAAAGGATGCCATCGGTCGTCGTTGGCAGTTGGGTACTATTCAGGTGGATTACAACTTGCCAGAGCGTTTCAAGCTGGAATATACCGCTGAGGATAACTCAAAGAAGACTCCTGTGATGATTC
>ERZ1026862.547-NODE-547-length-25024-cov-6.265329_pt1 | contig 25024 bp, 20 predicted proteins | sample MGYA00380161_ERZ1026862 | MGnify/ENA primary metagenome ERZ1026862 (study PRJEB33269, sample SAMEA4719797) | human gut metagenome | biome: human-associated habitat; feature: organic feature; material: feces | place: Cameroon | collected 2013-10 ... | reverse complement strand
TGTCAAGCCCCTGCGCCGCCGCTTTCGAGAACCAGCTGAACGCCGCGTAGATATTCTTTTCCACGCCGCTGCCGAGATACAGGCACTTGCCGTAGCTGCACTGTGCCTTGGCGTGTCCGGCTTCCGCCGCGTGGCGATAGAACATCGCCGCGCTCTGGAGATCCTTTTCGGCAAGACATCTCCGGGCGGACTGATAATCCTTCTCGCCGTCGTCCGGGAGCGGCTCCGGCGGCTCGGTTTCCTGCTCCGGCTCTTCCGGTTTTTCCTCCGGCTCCGGGAGCGGCTGCTCCGGCAGGAGCTTCCGCCAGCGCTTGGCGGTTTCCGGGTCCCGGTCAACGAACGTGCCGGATTCATAGCACAGCGCGATCATCTCCACCGCCGGCTCATAGCACTGCTTCGCCGCCCGGAGGAACCACTCGAACGCGTACGCTTCGTTGATGTCGCAGGCGATACCCTCCGCGTAGAAATACCCTGTCATGTATTCCGCCGCCGGGACTCCGTTCTCCGCCGCGCGCAGGAACCATTCCCGGGCTGCCTTCACGTCCTGCACTCCGCCGCGACCCTCCATCAGGTAGAATCCGGTGTAGTATTCCGCCTCGGCGCAGTCCTGCTGGGCGGAGAGCGTGAACCAGTACATCGCCTTGCCGTAGTCCTTTATGCGGTCGAAATGACGACCCAGGCTGTATTGCTCCGCGCTGTCGGTGATGTTCTTGCGACTCTCGGTTTCCGCCGCCGGGAGTTCCGCTTCCATCTTGAAAGCGATATCGCAGCCCAGCGCCGCGGCAACGGCTTCAACGGCGGTGGCGGCGGTGCGTCCCTTCAGTCCGATCTCGTCGCGCAGGGATTTCACGCAGCGTGCCGCCGCTGCGGAGCGCACCTCAAAGGGTTTTCCGCGCACCGCCCACAGCTTCTGGGCGCAGCCGTCGTAGAGCGCCACATGGCACAGCCTGCGCACGGCGCTCTCCTTCGGGAATATATCGGCGATGAGCGCGTCAGTCCGGCGGCGGTCCAGCAGGGTATTCTGTCCGAAACGCTCCGCGATGTAGCACAGCACGCCCCGGATATCCCGGACAGGCTCGCCGGAGGGCGTGTGGACAGTCCGGCAATAGGGGCAGGCGGAGAGCTTTCCCTCGTCGAAAACTCTGCCGCATTTTCCGCATACCATAACGCTCACCTCGCTTGTGTCAGTCTTATATTAGTATTGTATCACAAATCCCTTTCCCTGTCAATTGAAATCCGCGCGGCTTGACATTACTGCTGGATTGGGGTATAATAAGTTTATATTGTATATAAAAAGTCACCTCTGAGAACTGTTGCCCTTCTGGGATTTTTACAGTGTATTTTGCAGGTAACATGATCGGGAAAGGAATCGAAATGCCAGTAAAGATATCAGACGGACTGCCGGCGCAGTCAATACTTGAAAACGAGCATATATTCATCATGACGGAGCACCGGGCGCTCCACCAGGATATCCGTCCGCTGAAGATAGGGATACTCAACCTCATGCCCACCAAGGTGGCGACCGAAACGCAGATACTGCGCTGCCTGTCGAACACTCCGCTCCAGATAGAGGTCACACTGGTGCAGACCACGACCCACACCAGCAAGAACACCTCCAGCGAGCACCTGCTGAATTTCTACAAGACCTTTGACGAGATAAAGGACATGAACTTCGACGGATTCATCATCACCGGCGCGCCGGTGGAGCAGATGGAGTTCGAGGACGTGGACTACTGGGACGAAATGTGCCGTATAATGGACTGGACCAGGACCCATGTGCATTCCACGTTCCATATTTGCTGGGCGGCGCAGGCGGCGTTGTACCATCACTACGGCATAAAGAAGTATCCGCTGGAGGAGAAGCTCTCCGGAATATTCCTGCACACGCTGCTCACGCCGAAATCCCGGCTTTTCCGCGGATTCGACAGTGAATTCTGGGTGCCGCACTCAAGGCACACCGAGGTGCGCCGGGAGGATATCGAGAAGGTGCCGCAGCTCAAGGTCATGGCGGTATCCGAGGAGGCAGGAGTTTACGCGGTCTGCAGCGAGGACAGCCGTCAGTTCTTCATCACCGGGCATTCGGAATACGACGCGGACACCATCGCGCTGGAATACAAGCGCGACCTCGACAAGGGACTGGAGCCGAAGATCCCCCAGCACTACTTCCCGGACGACGACCCCACAAAGCAGCCGGTAATGAAGTGGCGCGCGCACTCCACGCTCATCTACACCAACTGGCTGAACTATTTCGTTTACCAGACGACGCCCTTCGACATTTCGGAAAATATCTGAAAACATGTTGCTTTTTGACCCGGCATATGCTATAATTTACTTGTATCAATAATCGGCATGATCCGATATGAAAGGAAAGAGGTAATACTATGGATTTTTCTTCGTTTTTAGATGAAGCGACCGGAGCGGTAAGCGACGCTTACAACAGGGCTACCGGCGGTTCCACAGCGGCATTTGTCATCACCCTGATCGGCGCGATAGTCGCTATTGCGGCAGCTATCCTGTTCTATGTAATGTTCGTCGGTCCGAAATCCAAGGATCCCAACGCAGGCAAGCTCGTAAAGAGCGCTAACGGTCAGCACTTCCTCCCGGCAAGCGTTATCAAGATCGCTTACTACGCAGGCGCGATCTTCCTTCTGTTCAAGGGTATCGCAGCATTCCCCCTCGAGGGCGGCCACGGTATCAATACTTTCATCTCTGAGGCTATTTTCGGCAACGTACTGCTCCGTATCGGCTTTGAGCTGGTCATGGCAGCGCGTAAGTCCGTTGGTATCGACACTGACAACAACACCGCAGAGGAGCCCAAGACTGAGCAGTTCATAAAGACTGGCATTCCGAAGCTTCCTCCGCAGCACCCCTACCAGGCTCCCCAGTACCAGGGTCAGGTTCCCCAGCAGTATCAGCAGCCTGCGCCTGCTCCCCAGCAGTTCCAGCAGCCTGCGCCTGCCCCCCAGCAGTATCAGCAGCCTGCGCCTGCTCCCCAGCAGTTCCAGCAGCCTGCACCTGCTCCTCAGCAGTATCAGCAGCCTGCGCCTGCACCTCAGCAGTTCCAGCAGCCTGCGCCTGTTCCTCAGCAGACCCAGCAGCCGGCACCGGTTCCCCAGACTGTTCCTGCACAGGAGGCGGCAAACCTCTGCCCCCACTGCGGAAAGCAGCTCAAGGCGGACGCTAAGTTCTGCCCGTTCTGCGGCAAGCCTACTGTCTGAGATCCAGTGAGTACATAACCTAGGGCGCTCCGGAAACGGGGCGCCTTTTTGCTGGATACAGTGAATGCAGCATTATAAACGAACAATTTGTGCTTTTTACAGCATATTTAACAAATTTCAGAAAAAGTTGATAAAAACGCGCACGTTTTATAGACTTTAGTAGTTTTATAATATAGAAGAGCAGGCAGCTCTGCTCTTCCTGCTGATCCGGCAATTTCGGGATCAGCGCTGGGAGGTGTGGTCGTATTGCGCGGTATGTCATTTCTGCTTTGTTGTCGCTGCGCAATACTTCTGCTCTGAACAAAGGACGTCAGTCCTGTATATAACAACGGGAGGGTCATGTCGCCCTCCCGTTGCTGTTTCCCTACCATCAAAGCAATGTTGACAAATGTCTGGGATTGTGGTAAACTTATAATAAACCATGAGATTTAGATAAAAGGGGGTGCAGCATATGCAGGACGACGCAGAATTTATCCGCGGATTGTTCGAGGAGTTCGAGCAAATGCTGTACCGCGTTGCCTTCAATATCCTGCATAACGCCGCCGACGCCGAGGACGCAGTACAGGACTGCTTCGTGCGTGTGATGAGGAATCTCCAGAAAATACGGGCGGTGCCGGGTAACGAACTGAGGTACTACCTTATCATTATAGTAAGGAACGTGTCCCTGACCATGCTGAGCCGCAGGAACCGCTGCGAGGAAATGGACATCGATGAGAACTACAGCGCTGCGGATTCCTCCCCTGAGGAGGAGTTTTTGCAGAGGTTCAGCGTCGGGGAGATACGCGAGGCGGTAATGCAGCTTCCGCAGACGGACTGCGAGGTGCTGTGGCTGCTGCTTTTCAGAGAGATGACCGTGGCGGAGATCGCGGATCTCACGGGGCAGAAGACTGCCACCGTGCGTTCGCGTATCTGCCGCGCCCGCAGAAGGCTGCGCCAACTGCTGGAGGAAAGGGGGATCGGTGAACATGACGGACAAAGAAGAGCTGGAAAAGTGCTTTCTGGATAGAATATCAGAGCCGTCCGGGGATTCCGCCGGAGGGGAACATGCGTTCTCCCGGGAATACGAGCGGAGGAAGCAGCGGCTGATCCGCCGGGCTTCCAATGGCGGACATTTCCGGCACTACCGGCTGATCATCGTGGCGGCGGCAGCTGCGGTATGTGCGCTGATCTTCGCCGGAGTCCGGGTGCTGAGGGTGCCGGGATTCACCGGGGTGCAGCACCATGACAGTACGCGGTTTTCCGCCCAGCCGTCGGACGGCACTTCCGACAGCAGCGAGGAATATTACAGCGTGGATATCCCGGAGGGAATGCGCCTTGAGAGCATGAGCATAGTCCCGGAAACGGGGACATACTTCGTGTGGGAGGGCGACGGCAGATTGATCGTCTTTACCCAGGAGAATTCAAGCGTTTTCAGTCCGCAGATCGACAATCAGCACAGTGAATATACGGAGTGCACGGTGAACGGCAACGACGCCGTTATGTTCAAGTGGGCGAATTCCACCATGCTGATGTGGAATATCGGCGGCAGCGTGATCATGATGAACACGAGCGGATTCACCGATGACGAGGTGATGGAGCTGGCGGAGGGCGCACGTCCCACGGAGCGCTTCACGCTGGGATTCGACAGCTCCGGCACAGAGTACCGCGAGCGCCCGTTCACCCTGGACGGATTCACCATGACAGACCGGAGTCAGTCCGGCGGCGTGACGGAAACACTGCTCGCCGGAGTGCGCGATATCCGGGTAAGGCAGTGTGCGCCGGAGGACTACGTTCCGCTGATGGACATGGATTGCTTCGAGATGACACGGGTGACCCTGCGCGATGTGGACGGCTGGCTGCTGCGCTGGATAGACGAGGACGAATACGCCGTTGTATGGGAACAGGACGGCTGCGTGACGGAAATGAGTATTCGCGCCGACCCTCCTAAGATCAATGGTGCCTACGACATTTCCGCTGACGAGGAGAGCATTCTGTCCATTGCCGGGAAGCTGATGGACGCGGTTTCATCTGAAAACGGTTGACAATTAATGGATTGTGTAGTATAATCATAAGGTATAGTCTGTGTGGTAGTTTATCTAATACCAGGGAAGTGCTGAATAAAATACAAATCGGCTCGTTCAGGCCGATCAGCGTAATCCCGGACAAAGGAGTGTGAAAAAATGCCGAAAACTACCGGCGTAAAGATGGTCGTGAATCCGGCGGAGAAGGAGAGCGTGTGCCGCGAGGTGCTGGGCGATTTCCCGGAGAAGCTGGAGAGAGAAAACGGAATAGAGGATACAGTGGCGCAGTGCAGGCTCATGCCCGTGTGGGCGGATTTCGACGGCGACACCGTGCGCGGAGTTGCCGCGCTGCGTGAAACAAGTCCCTGCGCGGCGGAGGTGTTCATCATCGCCGTGCGGAAGGAATTCCAGCGGCACAAGATAGGAAAGGTGCTGTTCACCGCGCTGCTGAACTACGCGCGGCGCCAGGGGTATGAGTACTTACAGGTGAAGACCCTGCGCACCGGCGTCTGTCCGGAATACGATTCTGCGAACGTGTTCTACCAGAGCCTGGGATTCCGGGAGCTGGAGGTACTGCCCATCTGGGGCGAGGAGAATCCCTGCCAGGTGCTTATACGGAACGTAAATTGAACCAACGCTTCGCTCATCGGTTGAAAATCCGGTGGGCGGAGTTTTTTTGTGCAGAACTGAATATACTCAAAGTGTATGTGCTGAAATATTCTGCCCGGGGTAATATTCCCGGGGGTATAATATTCCGGGGTATCAACCTGGCGTTTCGGTTAAAATCGCTACGTTCTGTATAATCCCTGAAAATATAACCTGTTTCGGTTAAATCCGACCGGGATTAAACTGATTGTTAAATACTATGTTGAAAGGGTTGAAAAATCCGGATTTTCACGGGACTGGTTGAAAAGTTATCAACATTTCAACCGGGGTATGTTGAAATCTCCCCGAACACCACCGCCGCGCCACCGGAGGTGTGCAATATTACGGCGGCGGTATTCCGTTCTGTGAGCAGGGTCAGGCGTGTTTTCCACAGAACGCTGTCCAGTGGGATACGGCGCTCCCGGCGGAAAACTATACCGCTTGTTATCAGCAGGACGTTTTCGCGGTCGGAGTATTTCAGTGTGTAATAATACCCGAGCCAGTATACCGACAGTATAGCGAGAATCCCTCCGACGACAAGCTTCAGCAGCGTTCCGCAGCCGGAAACACATAACAGAATGTATATCAGCACCGCCGCGGATTCCACCAGCCAGCACATCGTCCAGCGCTTTTGTATCATATTATGGCGCGTCCCCCTTCGGAATGCATTCCGCGGCTTTTCACACAGAATTCACCTGCCGCATGAATAAATCCTGCCCCGAATGCGGAGGATTTATGCATTGTGCTGAAAGTGTCTGTGCACTGTTGACAAATGTACTTAACAGTGTTAAAATATAACCGCAGTCAATATTTGCAGCTGTTCGTGAATTCCGAAAGAGGGTGAGAAGATGTTCTGTTTGGCTGATATGCTGTGGGCGGATAAGGATTTCATCGGCAACACATATCCGCAGGAGGTCTGCGAGAAAATACTCCATAGTATGGAGCGGCTGAGCAATATCCGGTCGGACCGCGTTATCGAGGGCATGACCCCGTCGGAGTTCTCGGTGCTGTGCTGCGCCGTGGAATATCCCCGGAGGAATCCCGGGAAGGCGGCGACGGTCGCCGAGATAGCCGCGCAGATGAACGTGCTGGTGCCGGCGGTGTCCCGTACCCTGCGCTCCCTCCAGGAGAAGGGGTGGATAGAGCGCGCCGTTGACGAGTGCGACCGGCGCAGCGTGAGGGTGACCGCGACCCCTGCCGGAGAGGAAATGCTTCAGGCGAACACGAAGCGCGTGGTGAATGCGCTGAACCGCATAATGTCGGTGTTCACCGAGGAGGAAATGCGCACCATCGCCGAACTTTACAGCAAGTTCGCCTCCGCAACGGAGGAACAGCTGAAGCGCTGAAAAAACAATTTCTGCTGTCGTGATCTCGACAACAAGTTTTTCCGCAACGGAGGAACAGCTGAAGCGCTGAAAAAACAGGCAGGGCTGTGTGCGGCATTCTGCCTTTTCTTATAGAATATCCGGGGCTTCGCCGTGATACGCGGCGGCGCCTTATAGAACTGAAAGGAGCAACCTAATGCTTGAGATCAGAAATATCGTCAAGGATTACGCCACCGGCAGCGAAACGGTGCACGCCCTGAAGGGCGTTTCCATCGCGTTCCGCGAGAGCGAGCTGGTGTCTATCCTCGGACAGTCCGGCTGCGGAAAGACCACGCTGCTGAACATTATCGGCGGTCTTGACCAGTACACCAGCGGCGACCTTATAATCAACGGGCAGTCCACCAAGAAGTACAAGTCCGCGGACTGGGACACCTACCGCAATCACTCCATCGGCTTCATATTCCAGAGCTACAACCTTATTCCGCACCAGAGCGTGCTTTCCAACGTGGAGCTTGCGCTGACGCTTTCCGGCGTGTCCAAATCCGAGCGCAGGCAGCGCGCGAAAGAGGCGCTGGAGAAAGTCGGGCTGGGAGATCAGCTCCACAAGCGCCCGAACCAGATGTCCGGCGGACAGATGCAGCGCGTGGCGATCGCGAGAGCGCTCGTCAACGACCCGGATATACTGCTGGCGGACGAGCCTACCGGCGCGCTGGACAGCGAAACCAGTATTCAGATCATGGAGCTTATCAAGGAGATCGCAAAGGACCGCCTTGTAATCATGGTCACCCACAATCCGGAGCTTGCCGAGAAGTACTCCACCAGAATAGTACGTCTGCTGGACGGTAAGATAGTCGGCGACAGCGACCCGTTCGACCCCTCCGCGGAGAACGGGGAAGAGAAGAAGCCCGAAGTGCGGAAATCCACCGTGAACAAGGGCAAGAAGACTTCCATGTCGTTCCTGACCGCGCTGTCCCTTTCCAAGAATAACCTCATGACGAAAAAGGGGCGCACCTTCCTCACCTCCTTTGCCGGAAGTATCGGTATTATCGGCATTGCGCTGATCCTGTCGCTTTCCAACGGCGTGCAGACTTATATCGACAGCGTTGAGCGCTCCACGCTGGCTTCGTTCCCGGTGTCTATCCAGCATGAAACCGTGGATTACACCAGCCTGATGACCTCGATGATGAACGTCCGGGAGAACGACTCCGAGGAGCGCGACCCCGACAGGATATACACCAACGACATCTCCACCGAGATGATGAAGACCATGTTGTCGGAACTCCAGACCAACAACCTGGCGGATTTCAAGAAGTACCTCGAGAGCAATCCCGACAACATTCAGGACTGCATAGAGGAGATACAGTACAGCTATGATTCCCAGCTGTATATCTACGGTCACAGCGCTGACGGCGAGATAATGCAGATCAACCCTTCCACGGTCATGACCGCGATGATGGGACAGGCGATGGCGGATAACGTCAGCCAGATGACCAGCACTTATTCCTCTCTGATGGGAAGCAGCTCCATGAGCAGCTACGACGCATTCCACGAGCTGCTGAGCAACGACATGCTCGAAACGGAATACGAGGTGCTTGCCGGAAGGCTCCCGGAGTCCTACGACGAGGTCGTCGTGCTGGTAACCGACCGCAGCGAGCTTTCCGACGTCACGCTGTATACCCTGGGACTCCGCGACCAGAGCGAGCTTGAGGGAATGATGGCGCACGTTATGTCCGGCGAAAGCTTCGACCTGGACACCGGCGACCTTTCGTTCTCCTACGACGATCTTATGGGCATGGAATTCAGCATGCTCACCGCTCCGGAGCTGTATAAGAAGAACGACGACGGCACCTGGACGGATATGCGCAGCGACAGTGAATACATGGAGCAGGCTTCCGAGAACGGGCTGAAGCTCAAGGTAGTCGGAATTCTCAAGCCAGACGCGGATTCGCTGATCTCCTCCACCAGTTCCGGCGGTATCGGATATACCCACGCGCTGACGGAATACATGATCGGCAAGGTCAACGACAGCGAGCTTGTGAAGGAGCAGATCGAGAATCCGGACGTGGACGTGTTCACTGGCATTGAATTCCCGAAGGCGGACGAGGAAGAGGACAAGGCTATGTCCCAGTCCGACGCCATGGATATGATCACCGGAATGCTCTCCGACGAGCAGAAGGCGCAGCTCAACCAGGGTATCATGGCTTCCCTCACCGAGGAGCAGCAGGCGGAGATACAGTCCTCCATGATGGCGATGGTATCCGACGAGCAGATGCAGGGTATCATCATGGGACTTCTCACGCCGGAGCAGCTGGGGCAGCTCCAGACCGGCGCTGATGTGGATTCCCTGCTGACCGACGAGCAGAGGGCGCTGCTTTCCGCACAGATCGCCGCCTCCCTCACGCCGGAGCAGAGCGCGGAGCTTTCCGCTCAGATGAACGGAATGATCGACCCGTCTAAGATGTACACGGTATTCATGCAGGTGCTGACCTCCGACCAGCTGTCGCAGCTGATGGAGCTCACCAGGGAGCCGGAAACCACCGAAGCGACCTACGACGGCAATCTGAAGCTGCTGGGAGTCGCTGACCTTGCAGAGCCGAGCGACATCAAGATATACGCGAAGGATTTCGAGAGCAAGGGCACGATAACCGACCTCATCGAGAAATACAACGAGGACAAGGTGGCGGCTGACAAGCAGGAGGACGTCATCAACTACACCGACTATGTGGGACTGATGATGTCCAGCGTGAGCGACATAATCAACGCGATATCCTATATTCTGATAGCATTCGTGGCGATCTCGCTGGTCGTATCCTCCATCATGATAGGAATAATCACATATATCTCGGTACTCGAGCGCACCAAGGAGATAGGAATCCTGCGTGCGATGGGCGCTTCCAAGCGTGACGTTTCCAACGTGTTCAACGCGGAAACCATGATCGTTGGTTTCGCCGCCGGAGTTATCGGTATCGGCGTGACGCTGCTGCTGAATATTCCCATCAACATCATAATCGAGCACATCACGGGAATCTCGAATGTGGCGCTCCTTCCGTGGCAGGGCGGAGTTATCCTGGTGGTTATCAGCGTACTGCTGACGCTTATCGCAGGACTTGTTCCTGCCGGCGTTGCCGCAAAGAAGGACCCGGTAGAGGCACTCAGGACCGAATAATAAATAAAATAGGTAAAATAGGGGGCGGAGAGAAATCTCCGCCCTTTTTATGCAAAAGAAAACCGGGCTGCAACCTGTGCAGCCCGTAATGGGATATTTCCCTAAATCTCCGCGAGGAGATTCTCAACAAGTTCGTAAATGTGCCCGGGGGAGGCTTCGTACTTGTTGAGCATGTCCAGAAAATGCATTATCGCCGGCTGACTGGGGGTTATGTCATCGACGGTACATTCTCCTGAGGTGACTCCATAGCTGGTTAAACTTTCGCCGTCTTCAGTGGTGACGGTCTTTTCAGTGATCTTCCACATCTGTTTCTCCTTTTTATGTTTTGGAATCTGACCTGCTTTGTATACTAAAAGTATATCACTTCACCCATAAAATGTCAACGGTTTTGCTGTTAAGATTTCGCTAAGAGTTTACAGACGACAGGAAAATACAAATTGTTATATCATCACCGGTGGAATTATGCAGAAAAAACCCGGCATTACGCCGGGTTCTGGGTTTATGGATAGTAGGTCGTGGGTTTGGTGAGGGCAACTATCATGTCGATAATTACGCCGATGTAGAAAAGTCCGCCGGTGAACAGGTACAGGATACCCATGCCTATCTTCCCCTCGTAGAATTTGTGGGCGCCCAGGTACCCGAACAGCAGTGCCAGTATGAACGTTATCCACTTGTTCTTTGGCTCCGCGAGCGGCACGGGCGGAGTGGACGGCGCACTGCCGATATTCGTGGAAACATTGGCGGTGTTGATGTAGTTATTCACCACCACCGGGGGCGGAGTTACCGTCCGGATATCTCCGGTCTGGCTTCCGCAGCAGGGGCAGACTACCGCGGTCGCCGCCAGTGCCTGACCGCAGCAGGAGCAGAATTTCGTACCGGAATACGCCGGCGTTTCTGCCGGGCGCGGAATACTCCCGGCGGTCCCTGCCGGACTGCCGGAGCGGAATCCCGGGGTGGGACGGGGGACTTCCCGGGGAACCCCGGAGGGATATATCTCCCCGGTGGAGGGGTCGCGCCACCCGGAAGCCGGCTCCGGCGCGCGGTGTGATGGCTTTGTAAGGCTTACTCTTTTGCTGTCTGGCTCCATGGCGGTTCCTCCTTTGGGGGTCGTGTTTCTTTATTTTATTATAGCACTTTTTCGCGCAATTGTACAGTGGATTATAAGAAAAAGGGGCTGCAACTTAATGCAGCCCCTCCTGTTATTCAGAAGCGCTTGTTATGCGGAGTATACCGCATAGATCATTTTGATGAGGTCGCCGTAGGTGAAGTACGCTGTGGGGTCAAGCTTCTTTTCGGTGAATACGCCCATGCCGTATGCGATGGCGTAGTATCCTACCCGGGGATTATCGTCGCTGATGTCGCTGAACGGGGACTTGTAGATTCCTTTTATCTTGGCAACATCGTCGCCGCAGAGGTTGCGCGTGTAGGCAATCAGGGCAGCGCTGCGGGTCATCTTGCGTTCCTCGGAATTAGGAGTGGAGGTGTATATACTCATGACGCTCTCAAAAACGGAGTAGGTCACGGCGTCGTCCTGGCTGAACTTTTCCTCGGAGATCAGTATTCCGTGATCGTCCAGCTTCTGCGCCATCTTGAGGAGCTTCTTGTCGGTGATGCCGGAGAAGTCGTTCTTGCCCTTGCGCATCTGCCACTGGTAAACGGGCTCGCCGGTGAATGCGTCGATGTATACGCTGTAGTCAGTGCCGTATACCAGCACGGTCTTGGTCTTTTTCTTGTTTACCTTTGCGAGGTAGTACAGGTTGAGGTCGTTGTTCTCCCAGAACTTCTTCATCGCCTGCTTCTCGGTCAGCATTCCCTTGGGGGAGGGCAGGGCAATGTCGGTGTAGTCGAGGTGGTAGTTGGTCAGGAGCATATCCTTGTTGAAGGATACAACGATGTCGTCGCCGCTTACCTTAATGCCGTTCTCGTATCTTGTCCAGCTGTGGTAGCTGCCCATGTATATCTGCTTGTTTACGCCGGCGTCGATCCAGCCGTTGGCATCGGAGGTGTAGTTGTCGGCATATACGCCATACTTGTCGCCGGCGAGGGTGGAGGCTATCTTCTTTGCCTTTGCGTCAGCCGCTGCCATGTCGTAATCGAAGGTGGTCCTGCCGAGATTGTTGTCGCTGTAGGTGTATGCGAGCACCTCGCCGGTTTCCGCGTTGACGGAAATGCTTACGGTGTGGGTGATCTTGTCGCTGTCAGAGTCTGCGCTTACAACGGTGTTGGACTCGGGTTCATCAAATATAGCTTCAGCGGAGTAGCACTCCTCGTCGCTCCAGTATATTTCGTCCTCGTCCCAGTTCTCGTTCGTGAATATCGCAGAGTAGATATAGGTTTTCTTGCCGTTGAGCTCGGTGCTGTAGGAATCGGAGCTGCGCAGGGTCATGTCGTCGTAATAGGTGAACCACTCGTTCTCCTTGAGCAGCTTTATCACGGCGTCCTTGCTGCCGTAGGGGAGATTCTTGGTGATCTCGTCCTTCTCAGCCGGGGTGAATCCGCCGCCGGTGCTGGGGTTGCCCTTGTCGTCGTCAGCTTCCTCGGTTTCCATTGCGGAGTCTTCGTTTTCATCGTAATATCCGTCAGCGTAAAAATCGCTCTTCTTTCCGGTGAAGGCGTTGATCTCGCCGTAATCTGACTGGCGGTATACGATGGTGGGGGTGAGGATACCGGTTTCGTAGTCGTAGTCGAACTCATACTGCGGATACAGCCCGATCATATCGGCGTAGGCTTCCTTCGCCTTGTCCTCGGAGATGGCGTTCTTCGCGTCCTGGAAGGAGGCATTCTGGTGCCAGTTCAGATTGAAGCTGATGAGTTCGCCGGTGTCCTTGTCGATGACTATCCTGCCGCTGTCGTTCTTGACCGGGATCCCGTTCCTGGTGCGGACCACACTGAACGAAGCGCGGCTTCCGTACAGGCTTATATTAAGGCTGTCGCGGTCGATGGAGAGTATGTTGTAGATGGAAGGGTCGATCTTCTTCAGCTGCGCCTTCGCCTTCTTGTAGAGCTGGTCGCCGGTGAGCTTCGCGAAGTGGTTGGAATTATCCTTGCTCCAGTCCGTCGGGGCGCTGTAGCTCAGGATAAGATCGCCGCATATAGTTACGTCGGCGCTCTTGTACAGGGCTGCGCTGCGCGGCGTGGACCAGGTCAGGTAGAATACGGTCTTGAGATTCTGGTTGGATACGCTGTAGGTGAATTCCGTGAGTTCCTCGGGAATGTCGATACGGCTCTTCGCCAGGGTTATCGCCGCCGCGAGGGCTTCGCTGTTCTCGTTGTCAGCGAAGGCTACAATGCTTGTGGAAGTCAGTGCGGTGACCGCAGCCATTGACAGCGCGAGAATTCTTTTTTTCATGATAAAACCTCCCTTGATTATTTAAGGTCACCTCTAAAAACCTTGTTTGAGTGAAAATGTGTATAGCACACCGCCTGCTTCTTCAAACCTCCTCGTAAGGCATACAGCCTTACTTCGTCGGCTTTCATCGCATTCGGCGCACTCTACCCATTTTCCCTTTTCAAACCGGTTTTTATAGGTTCCCATAACATATCCGGCAATTTCTGCCGTTCTACTTGTAAAACAATTCAAGAGAGAAAAAGGTTGCAGGATTCAAAGAATTCTGCAAAAAATTATTCAGGACCGGCTGACTAGATTTTTGTCATCGCGAGGAAGCTTTTCGCCTTATTCACCAGCACCCTGTCGTTGTCGTAGGCGAGGACTGTCAGCGCCTGCCCTATCTCGAACCAGCGCGCTTCGGCGATCTCGCTTTCCTGCTTCTCGCAGTCGAAGGTCAGCGCCCGGGCGAGGAAGTACACCACTTCCTTGGTGATATCCCGGCGCGGATTGAACACGATCACCTCCCGGAAGGACGGATCGTCCACGGAAACGTCGATGTTGGTTTCCTCCTTGATTTCGCGGATCGCGGTCTGGATCTCCGTTTCCCCGGGCTCCATGTGACCCTTCGGAAATGACCAGCAGCCGGATCTGACGTGCTTTATCAGCAGAATTTCGGTATTCCCGTGGCGCTTGCGATAGACCACTGCGCCGCAGGATTTCTCATAATTCATGCTCCGATTTTTCCTTTCCCTATATACTATATAAATATAATGCGTGAGTTCGCGTCGGCAAACTCATATGCGAGGCATTTTTTATCTACAGATATTATATCATATATGCTCGCTTTTGTCACCCCCTTTTATTCCTCAGGGCGCATTCTTATGTAAAATTCAATGCGAATGTAAAAAAATAACATCTGTTTTTGTGTGGATTGTGCACAATGAAGCTTTTAAAAACGCTGTTGATTTTCGGTAAAAACGACGGCGGATTTTCAAATTTGATTTTTAGTGATTATTACAAAAAGAAAACGATTAAAATACATTTATTTACATTTTACCGGGCTGTGACCGATTGATTACAAAATGGTTACAAAAGGGATTTGTGAAAAGTTCACAAAAATGACGGCTGGCGTTCGTTTGACATTGACGAAGAAAAGGGCTATAATACAAGCACTGCCGCAGGAGTGCGGCGGTGACAGCTTTGCTGTGCGCGCAAATATCACTGCGAAAGCCGAAAGATATATACACGGCTTCGAGATCATGCAATGCTCTGTTGGGGACAGTGCGTTTGCTCCAGCCGAGGACTTTCCCCAAAGTCCGACGCTGTACGGAAGTTACACCCGGAAACGGGACGATTGCCGGGACGGCATGGGTAACTGCTCAGGAGGCAAATATGAAACCGCAGATAATCAACGCCAAGATGAACCGCCTTATTTTCAGAGGCAAGCTCGTCAAGGCTGCAATCTTCGCTGCCACGATCTTCATGGTAGCGGTCATGACTGGCTCTATCTATCTCAGGGACAGAGTCTACATCACGGACAACGGCGTAACAAAAGAGCTGATGACATCTGAAACCGATGTCTATGCAATACTCAGAATGGCAAGCTATCAGCTGGGCACGAACGACAAGGTGTCCTATGAGGCTACCAGCAGCAACACCGCTTACATCACCATCTACCGCGCATTCGACGTGAACGTCAGCGTGGACGGCGAAACAAGGACGGTTTCCGTTATCGACGGAACTGTCGGAGAGATACTCGACAAGGCAGGCGTTACCCTGGGCGAATTTGACGAGGTGTCATGTCCCCTTACGGACAGCGTATACGAGGGAATGGACATCGTTATCACCCGTGTGGAATACGTCACCCGTGAGAATTCCTCTGAGATCGCCTATGATACTGAATACATCGACAACACCAACCGTGCCATCGGCACCGACACTGTGATAACTCCCGGCGTACCCGGAAAGAGGGTCTACACCGTCAAGGAGAAGTACGTTGACGGAAAGCTGACCAGCCAGGAGCTCATCAGCGACGAGGTCACTGAGCAGCCTGTCACCGAGGTGGTCGAGAGAGGTACGGCGCTGGCTGTTCCTTACTCCAAGATGGAGGACTCCGATGCGCTCACTCTGGTGGACGGAATTCCGCAGGAATACACCCGCGTTATCTCCGGCAAGGCGACAGCCTATACCGCCGGGCGCGGAGCCTACACCGCCAGCGGAAGAAAGGCGGAGATCGGCACCTGCGCGGTGAATCCGAACGTTATCCCCTACGGAAGCAAGCTGTACATCGTTGCCCAGAACGGCAGCAAGGTCTACGGCTACGCAGTTGCGGCGGATACCGGTATCGCCCTGATGGACGGCACCGTGGCGATCGACCTCTACTTCGGCAACAAGGAGGATCACTACTACGACAGCTGCGCATGGGGCGCTGTTCAGGTGGATATCTACGTCCTTGAAGAGGGCAACGGCTGACAGGCAATTCGGAATTAGTAATTCATGATCCGGAATTATGGTGTCGCCTTCGGCGATGGATTTAAATAAAAGATATGGGCTGCGAGATCTCGCAGCCCTTTTATTATTTGCACTTTTGTATTATGTTTTTTGCAGGTTCATAGTCCGGGTCTGTGCGGAGAATATCTTTTGCGATTTCCAGGGCGTATTCCTCCGGCATGATTTTTTCCGGCAGCCCATAGAAAAATAGCAGGAACTTTTTGGCGTCTGTATCTGGATTTATACGATACATTTCCCTTGCATGATAAAATGCGATGTTGTACGCGCCTGTCAGCCAGCACATCTGTATCAGTACTTCGGATGCAAGCATGTGGTTATAACTTGTGTTATCCAGAGATATGAGGTATTCTGCGAATCCTAATACACATATGCTGTCAGTCAGGCTTGCTTCTCCGATCAGCAGATCTCTTTGTTCCGCCCGGGAAAGCTGGTCGAACAACGCTTTGGCTTCATGGTATTGCGCTTTACGGATCAAAATAATTATGTTTTCCATATTACTCTTCGGTGGGTATCTCTTCCGTGCTGTCGGCGGTTTCCTGGGTCAGTTCCGGAGTGTTAACGGTTATGTAGACCTCGCAGCGGTCGGAGTCCGTTTCGGCGGCGAGCCAGTTCCTGATGTGCGCGGTCAGCGCTTCGTCCGTGGAGTCGGAATCCGCTATCAGCACTTCGTAATTGCCGCTGGAATCGGTGAGGCTGCCGCAGCGGATATTCGTGAGTTCCGGGAATACCTTCGCCGCCTTTTTTGCAACGTCCGTGTGGTCAATCGTGTTCCTGAGGGTGGAGTTCTCGCTTTGCAGGGAGCTTATCGTCTGCTCCTGCTCCGCAAGCTGGCTTTCCAGCTCGTTTATGTGGTTCTCCTGGAGGGCTATGGTTATCTTGTCGGTGTTGTCCGCGTCCTCAGGGAGGTCTATCATCTGGTTCTGGGTGACGTTCAGCGTGTAGCCGTCAAGTCCGTATTTCGGCATTTCCTGCTGGAGCATGGCGATGACGTCGTCGGATATTGGCGTGCCTACCAGGGATACGGATACGGTGCGCGCACTCTTGTCGGCGCTGGATTTCACCACCGTGGTCCCGGAGAACACGAACTCGTTGTTGAGGTAGCTGGAGATGTTGTTGTCCATCACGGAGCTGACTACGGTGGTCGCGCCGAAGAATACACTGGGGACGGCGGCGACTATCGTTATTGCGGCGATGGCGAGGTTGATCTTCTTCTGCTTCTTTTCGCTGAGGTTGCGGTGGTAGGGCACGCGCAGCATCATCGTGACGATCATTGTCGAGAGCGAGATGAACAGCGTATTTATCAGGAACAGATAGAACGCGCCCAGAAAGAAGGAGGGCTGCCCGGAGGCTATTCCGTAGCCGGCGGTGCAGAGCGGCGGCATAAGCGCGGTTGCGATCGCCACGCCGGGGATAACGTTGCCCTTTTTCTCACGGGTGTTGCCGATGGCGCCGGCGATTCCGCCGAAGAGGGCGATGAGTACGTCCCAGATGGTGGGGCTGGTGCGGGCTATCATTTCGGCGGTGGGGGTATCCAGCGGAGTTATCAGAAAATACACCGTGGAGCTTATCAGGCTGATAACCACCTGCGTGCCGAAGCGTATCAGCGCCCGGCGGAGCAGCCGCAGATCCCTTACCGCGAGGGAATATCCCATCGTCATGATTCCGCTCATCAGCGGCGATATCAGCATCGCGCCGATTATCACCGCGGTGGAGTTCATGTTCAGCCCTATGGAGGCTATCAGCGCAGCCAGGCACAGTATCCACATGTTGGGACCGTGGATCACCGTGTTCTCCAGCATCATCTCGTCGATCTCCTCGTAGCTCATCATTCCGTCGTGCATGTTCAGCATGTCGCCGATGAACTTGCGGAATCCGTTACGGCGCTGTTTTATGTCCTTGTGTACCGCCTTGTCTATCTGGTCGGCTTTTTCAGTTTCTGTGCTCATTTTGTACCTCTCTGTCGCATTATTGTACTCCATTAATTATATCACCCCGGGGATACTCTGTCAACTTTTTCCGGCAGGAGTTATTGCACATTTATTCCGACGGCGTATATTTTGCCGGGTCAGTCATGCAAAAATTGCATTATTGCGAAAAAATGCAAAAATAATATTTACAAGCGGCGTGAATAGTGATATAATATATGTGTATATAAATCGCATGTTCCGTTTACAGGTCATGCAGGAAAGGATACACTATCATGGATATCAGAATCGAAAAAACGACAAATCCCAAGCAGAAGCCTGCCGACGAAACCAAGCTGGGCTTCGGTCATATCTTCACCGACCACATGTTCATCATGGACTATGACGCTGGTCAGGGCTGGCATGACGCACGAATCGTGCCCTACGGACCTATCGAGCTTATGCCGTCCGCTATGGTCCTCCACTACGGTCAGGAGATCTTCGAGGGTCTGAAGGCTTACAGAACTCCCTCCGGAGATATCCAGTTCTTCCGTCCTGAGGAGAACTTCAAGAGAATGAACGTTTCCGCTGAGCGTCTGGTTATCCCCCAGATCAACGAGAAGGACGCCCTCGAGGCCCTTCACAAGCTCGTTGAGATCGACAAGGACTGGGTTCCGCATATCGACGGCGCTTCCCTGTATATCCGTCCGTTCATCTTCGCGGCTGATCCGTTCCTCGGCGTACGCCCCGGCGAGAAGTACTACTTCATGATCATCATGAGCCCCTCCGGCGCTTACTACAGCACCGGTATCAACCCTGTAAACATCTACGTTGAAACCAACTACGTCCGCGCGGTAAGAGGCGGTATGGGCTTCACAAAGACCGGCGGTAACTACGCCGCTTCCCTTGCAGGTCAGGACGAGGCTCACAAGCAGAACTACTCCCAGGTACTGTGGCTCGACGGCGTTGAGCGTAAGTACATAGAGGAAGTCGGCGCAATGAACATCATGTTCGTTATCGACGGCGAGGTAGTTACTCCGTCCCTCCAGGGCAGCATTCTTTCCGGTATCACCAGAAAGTCCGCCCTTGAGCTGTGCAGAAAGTGGGGCATGAAGGTTTCCGAGCGCCGCATCACTATCCAGGAGGTCGCTGACGCTTACGACGCAGGCAAGCTGGACGAGGTATTCGGCACCGGTACCGCGGCTGTTGTTTCTCCTGTAGGTCACCTCAAGTGGGGCGACAAGGTTATGGAGATCGGCGGCGGCAAGATCGGCCCGATCACCCAGAAGCTCTACGACACCATGACCGGCATGCAGTACGGTAAGATCCCGGACGACATGGGCTGGATCGAGAAGCTCTGATAGATAAACAAATTGGATAATTCCGCGCTGGTATAACCTTGTGTATATCAGCGTGGTTTTTTATACCGATGTCTGGAGGTAATTATATATGAAGAAAATACTGGCGGTAATACTGGCTGCGCTGACGATCATGGTTTCGGGGTGCTCCGGGGCGCTGTCGGAGCAGGAATACTGCGACAGATTCTTTGACAGCTACTGCTCATTTCTCGCTGACGTGAGGTTGATCTCCTCGGAATTCTCGAAAATCCAGGACGGCGGCAGTGGGGACTGCGACTGGGACAAGGTGAAAACTTCCGCGATATCCGCCCGGAGCAGCCTGGAATCCATAGAGAAGCTGGCTCCGCCGGAAAAATACAGCGCGCAGCACAGCGAGATGATGGAGAAAATAAGCGGCAACAAGAACTGGTGCGACATAGCAGAGCAGGTGGCAGACGACAGGTCCGCAACGGAAGAAAAGCTCTATGAGCTGAGGGACTCCGTGTTCGAGAAGTCGTTCAATTCCGCGGCGGTGGCTCTGATTATACAGATGAAGGAAGACGGACTGGAATTAAAGTGACGGCTGAATGTATGGAGATTTGGAGGGAAAATGGCTAGAAAGATTCTTGCCCTGGTGCTGGCGGCGCTTTTGCTGACGGTTTCCGGCTGCTCGGGGCAGCTGACCGAGGAGAAATACTATGAGAAGCTGACGGATAATATCCGGGAATACCTCGCCCTGTCGGACGATGTTTCGGCGCAGTCGGAGCTTGGCTCCGCGAGCGACGCGGCCCAGCTGAGCGCGGCGATCGACCGCGCGGAGAAGCCGCTGAACGCGATCATGGCGCTGAATCCGCCGGATTCCCTGAGCGAGAAGCACCAGGAGCTGTGCAACGGTCTGGAATTACAGAAACAGTGGCTGGCGGCAATACGGCAGGCGATAGCGGACGGCTGGACGATAGATTCCACGATGGCAGTCGAGGCGGCGAAAAACAGCGATTTCAGCGTTACCGCGCTGGAGATGATGGAATACTACTGGGTGAATATCTATACCGGCGGCGGACTGACGGTGGGTACGCCGACCGCGGAGGGCTGAAACATAAAAATAAGGGGCGGAGATTGATTCTCCGCTCCTTTTGATATTATCGCCGCAGGCGATACAATAATTCCGAATCACGCATTCCGCATTCCGAATTAATCGTCAGTCTTCGCCGAGTTTCAGCGCCTTGTTAATGTTTATCTTGCGTATTATGCTTCCCAGCACCAGGAATCCGCCGATGAGCATTACCGCGATGATCACATACATCTTGATGTAGTCCCCGGCGTCCCCGTGTACCCGGAACGGCGGCACCTGGTCAGCCGCGTCATACATGGTACGGAACATCGGAACGAACATATCGCTGGCAATACCGCCGATCACGAATCCCATTGCGATGGACACAAGGCTCACCAGCAGCTGTTCCCAGCCCAGGGTCGCTATTACCTCCCGGAAGGTCACGCCCATCGCCCGGAGCACGCCGAACTGCAATGTGCGCGATCTGATCGAGATTATCCAGTAGATGAGGAATCCGATGACCGTCATCAGCATGATGACCACGAATCCCAGCGTGAGCGCACCGTTCATGCCCTGGAGCTCCGGGTCCGTCTTTTCCTCGATGAGCAGCTGGCTGCTGTCGATCACACGCTGTAATTTGAGGTGCTTTGCTTCAATATCCGCGTAGAGGGCTTCGCTCGTCGCGCCGTCCTGCATTTTCAGCCATATCTGGTAGGGCTGGAGCTCGGTTACGCGGCGCAGGTAGTTGTAGTTGCACACCAGGAAATCCCGGACGCCGGTTTCGCCGGTGCGGTCGTCCAGCACCACTGTTTCGCTGGGATTTATCCCCGGCCAGTAATCCACGAATGCCAGCACGGTGAGATCAACGTAGTCGTTGCCGCCGATCTTTACGGAGATCACGTCGCCGAGCTGCACGCCCTTCTGCTCCCAGCTGCTGGAGGCAAGTACGCCGGGCTTGAAATCCACCAGGGCGGAGCAGTAGTTCCACCAGTGGACGGGCAGCAGGTCGTTCCGGAACCAGGCCACCTGGGAGAACTTGCCCGGCTCTATCGCCATCAGGTCCACATTGTTGGATTGCACCGCGCCGCTGGTCGCCTTGGCGTCAGTACGCAGCACACGGGTGGCGGTTTCCACTCCGGCGAGATTCTCATAGTCGTCCATGTCTATCTCGACGTAGCTGGTGTCGTCCTCCACGCTCTCCAGCCGCCAGTAGGCGTCTATCACCACGTCCGCGCCGGTGTTGTAGTAGATACGGTCGGAGCGGCTGTTGTTTATCGCCCGGGCGGTGTTCGCAGAGAATATTCCCAGCGCGAACGTCACGGACAGGAACAGCATGAGGAACCGCTCCCTGCCGCCCTGGGAACGTGCCACGGAGGTTATCGCGATGTACTGCGGCACTGACCAGAACCGCTTACCTATATAGTAGATAAGGCGGAGCAGGTAGGGGTAGATCCTGATGAACAGAAGCCCTGCGCCCATGATGAACATGGTGGAGAACACGAAATACAGCGGATTTATCGTGCCGTCGCTGACGTAAGTCCCGTCCGCGAAAAGGCGCTTTATGCTGCGCGCGGTGAGGAAATACCACACCAGCGAACCGGCGATCAGCAGGATATCTATGCACAGCTTCTCCCACAGCGCCATCTTCACGACCTTCGCCTTGCTCTGCTTGTATTTCACGATGGAGAGCTTGGACGCCGGGATTATCGGCAGCATGGTGGTGACGAAGAATATCACTATCGCAATGAGCGCGTATATGAACGCGTCCAGCGTGAGTTTCGCGGAAAGCCCCGTCCGGTTGACGAACTCTAGGAAGCCGTTGGATACGCCCAGGAAGTTACACAGCAGGAGTCCTATGAAGGGGGCGATGATGAACGTCGCAAGTCCCAGAACGCCGGCTTCCATCGCGTATATCGCGAATATCTGCTTCGAGGACGCGCCGCGGCTCTTGAATACGGCGATCTCGTTCTTCTCCTGCTCGACGTTCAGCTGGGATACCATGAACAGGTAGAACGCCAGCATTACGATGGTGGGTATCTGGAGTATCCACAGCATGGATTTCAGGTTCGCCGCACGCACCGCGTATTCCGACAGGATATCGCTTATACCCATGGAGAAGCTCATTCCGGCATCGGAATATACCTGGCGGTCGGCTTCTATCGCCTTGGTGATGGAGCTGAGGTCGTTCAGGTCCATCTTCTGATAGTCGAAGGAATAGCGGCACTCCGCACTGCTGAGGGTCGTAAGTCCCGTGCTGAGGTAATCCCCCAGGAGAGTGTCGTAATCCATGAACAGCGCGTTGAGATAGTTCTCCATCGTTTCCGACCAGTAGCTGTCCGTTTCGCTGGACTGCTGGAATACTCCCACGACGGTGACGGTTATCGGCTCGGCGGCGTTGAAGAAGCTGTTCTGGAGCTGGTAGGTGCCGCCGCAGGAAATACCCAGGGTCTTGAGGCACTCTTCATTGCACACTATCTCAAAGGAGCCGTCCGGCTGCTGCCCCGGCTCGTACATTCTGCCCTGGATAAGTTCAGCGTGGTCCGCAAGCCCGGTCATGCCGGTTACTTTTACCCGGGCGGTCTTTCCGGTGATGAGGTACATGAATCCGTCCATGACGATGGTCTTGCTGTTCGCCTGGGGAATATGTATCCGGGAGGTGCGGTCGTCTACCAGGTCGTTCATCGCCTGAACCGTCGAGCGGCGCTGCTCGTTGGAATCCTTCACAGATATCGAGCTGGTCACGATGTATTCGCCGGGATAAAGCCCGGTTTCGTTCTGGTAAGCCTGCATGTCCTTTATAAGTATACGCTGCAGGGAGGAGTCCATGTAAATGGGCACGGTGCTCATCATTCCGGCGGCAAGCAGGAATCCGATGAACAGGCAGAGCACCATCCAGCGTGTGCTCCGCATTTTTCTGAATAATAAAGTAAGCAATGTCTATACCCCCATCAGCGTACAACTACGCGGTCGCCGGCTTTCAGCCCGGTGAGTATCTCCGCTTCGGTGGCATTGGTGATCCCCACGGTGACGTCAACGTCAATCTTGTTGTCGTTCTCGTCCAGTATGGATACATAGCTGCGGTCGCCGTCAGTCTTGACCAGTGTCTTGGATATCACGACGGCGTTCTCGTGGGTGGCGAATACGGCGGTGATGTCCGCGGTCATTCCTACCGTGAGGAAGCTCGGCTGGTCCCCGGTGAACTCGCACCAGATGGAATCCGTGTTGCCCAGGATATCCGGGAAGCCGTCGTAAACTCCCTCGGTGGTGTTGGTGGGAGTCTTTGCGACATAGCCCGGGAAATCCTCGCCGTCAACGGTGATCGTGACTTCCTCGCCGAGCGGGAAGGACTTCAGCTGGGACGATGTGTACTGTATCGAAAGCTGCGTGGGGTCGATTATCTTTACTATAGTCTTATAGGCGGTCACGGTGTCGCCGGGGTTCAGGCTCTGGATATAGCATACCTGCCCGGACATTCCGGCGTAGATACGGGACTGGTTCAGGCGGCGCTGGTATTCGTCCAGGGTGTTCTGCTCCATCTCCAGAGTCAGGCGGTCGTCCGCAGAGCCGGTGCGGCTGTAGGCAAGCTGCGCCTTCTCCACGATCAGCTGCTGCTGCTCATATAAGTAGGGGAGATCTCCGGTGTCCAGCTCTGCCAGCAGGTCGCCCTGCTCCACGAACTGACCTGCGGTGACGTAGATGGTCTTTATCGTGCCGCCGCTTTCCGGGAATCCGGCATTGAACTGGGTCTTGCATACGACATAGCCGGTTGCGGTTATCTTGTCCTCGATGGTTTTCTGCTTGGCGGTGTAGGTGGAATATGCTATATCCTCAACGGCAACTGTCGGGGGATCCAGAAGCTCTTCCTCAGCAGGGAAGAAGAAGCAGCCGGAAAGGCTGGATACGGATAGAAGAAGTGCCGCGGACATTATCAATTTGCGTTTCATAGAATAATACCTCTTATATAGTAAAAAAGAATACATAAATACTATAACATAAAAAGGGGAAAAAGAACAGTAGAAAATGGACAAATACGGCACATTAGATAAAAAAGAATTAGTTGTTTGTGGAAAAGCACCGATTGAAAGAAGAAAAGCAAATGACAAGGGCGGTGTTATGGTTAAATTGCTGTAAAAGATTTCAGTAAAGTTGAATGTTGTGCATATATGTTACATATTCGAAAAAAATCAAAGAAATTTGCGAAAAAGGGTTGACTTTCGCGAAAAAAGGTGATATAATATACAAGCCGTCAGAGATGAGGGCACGAAAACTTAAAAAATCACAGAAAAGTTCAAAAAACTTTGAAAAAAGTTTTAAAAACCTCTTGACAAACTCGAGAGAATGTGATATAATAAATAAGCTTTCGAAAAGAGAGTCGCTTCTTGAAAGTTCGACAAGAAAGTTCAAAAAACTTTGAAAAAACTTTGAAAAACCTCTTGACAAACTCGAAAAGATGTGATATAATAACAAAGTCGCCTGAGAGATCAGAACGACAGAGTTAAGAAAAGCTCCTTGAAAATTGAACAATACAGAACGAATTAA
>ERZ1026862.545-NODE-545-length-25071-cov-4.454109_pt1 | contig 25071 bp, 22 predicted proteins | sample MGYA00380161_ERZ1026862 | MGnify/ENA primary metagenome ERZ1026862 (study PRJEB33269, sample SAMEA4719797) | human gut metagenome | biome: human-associated habitat; feature: organic feature; material: feces | place: Cameroon | collected 2013-10 ... | reverse complement strand
CCGGGTGGATTCGGGACTTTAACCCGTTAGAAACGTGCGCCGCTAGGCGCACCACCAAAACAGGAGCGAACCTTACGAGGTTTCGCTCCTGTTTTCCCATTTAGAATAAACCATACAACAATACGAGGGAAAGCATTCGCTTTCCCTCTGTCTTTAAATCTATTGGTTTTATTGAGCTCTTTCTTATCCGAAGTATCTCTCAAGTAAGCCCTTTAATGCCTTGCCGTGTCTAGCCTCGTCACGAGCCATCTCATGAACGGTGTCATGAATTGCATCAAGGTTATTCTTCTTAGCGCATTTTGCAAGGTCAACCTTACCTGCTGTAGCACCGAACTCACAGTCCACTCTCCAGGCGAGATTATCCTTTGTTGTAGCCTTCATGTTTGGCTCAAGATCCTCACCTAACATCTCTGCGAATTTTGCTGCATGCTCAGCCTCTTCGTAAGCTGCCTTCTCCCAGTAGAGACCGATCTCAGGATATCCCTCACGGTGTGCAACACGTGCCATGCAAAGATACATTCCAACTTCTGAGCACTCGCCCTCGAAGTTTGCCTTCAGCTGATCGAAGATGAATTTCTTATCTTCGTCGCTGATTTCAGGATTATTCTTAACGGTTGAAGCGTATACACCGAACTCATGCTCAGCGGCGAGAGTAAGATCTCCCTCTACCTTCTTGAACTTATCAGCGCCAACGTGGCATACCGGACACTCTGCCGGTGCTGCTTCTCCTTCATAAATGTAACCACATACTGTACATACCCACTTTGCCATAATTAATGTCCTCCTTAAAATTTAACTTGTTTGTTTTCTTGCGCACTCCGGGCACAATCCGGAAAATTGAATCGTATGCTTTTCAATGATCCCGTCAAAATGCTCCGCCGCCAATCGGTTCAGTGCATCCTGCTGCGGCAGCTCCAGATCCATCACACAACCACAACTTCTGCAATCGAAGTGGTAATGCGGCTTCGGATTTCCATCAAAGCGATCCGGACCTCCACTCACCGTAAGCTTCTGAATCTCCCCGAGATCCGCCAAAAGCGACAGATTCCGGTATACGGTTCCTAAGCTGATATTCGGAAACTCATCCTTAATATCCATATAGACTGTTTCCGCGGTTGGATGATCATAACGACCGATCAGGCATTGCTGAATTGCGTCTCTTTGTTTGCTTCGTTTAATCATCGTAACTCCTTAAATCAATAATAAGAACTGTTACTGATATTAATATAGCAGGGAGACACCATTTTGTCAACTATTTTTTATGATCTTTATTATCTTTTCTTCTTTTCAATATCTCATACATCTTTTGCAGCCTTTTTTCTGGCGTTGTACAAGCATTACAGCCGCTCGCTTTCCCTTCTTGAATAATAAAACACATTCTTGCACTCACTTTGTTTTTTGAATTATAATTTGATTTTTTCTTCATAAAATAATAACAATCGATAAAAGGAGTTTATCCATTGAAACGATTTGTTACTTATCTGTACGAGTACGAACGAACGATCCGCGGCCGTAATGTCGGTTTCATCCGCAACGATATCCGAAACGACTGCTGTCGGATGGAGATTCATATCCGTGGATTAGAGCGCATCAAGGAAAAGGCGCCAATCTTTATCATTGTCCGGGACAGTGAATGCATCGGCATTCCTGCAGGAGAAGTTGTCATCTCGCAGGGTGTCGGAAATGCCTGCCTTGAATTGCGGGGCAATCGAATCGGGAAAACAGATTATTCTGTGAACAATATTCAGGCGGTCATTGTACGCTATAACGGTGGGAAGATGTTAATGGGATGCTATGTGCAGCATCCGGCGGGTGATCTACTCAGCGGAACTTTCACAAAGTGGGAAGCGCAGGCAACTCCCGCGTCTCCGACACCTGACCCGGATGCCGCGCGGGGCGTAGACATCAATTCCGGCGATTTATACCCTAATTCTCAATGTGATTTGGGTATAGAGAACGATTCTGGCGATTTATACCCTAATTTTCAAAATGATTTGGGTATAGAGAGCAATTCCGGCGATTTATACCCTCACGGGGATGATTTACAGGGTACAGAGGCAAAGGCAGAGGAAATATGCCCCACTTCCGAAGAGGCTGCGCAATCTCCGATCTACAAAAGAATTGCAATCACGGACATCCGCTCTCTTCCGTCACGCAATTGGCATCTGTGCAACAATAGTTTCCTTGTCCATGGCTTTTTCTGTTATCATTATCTTATTTTAAAAACAATAAACGCCCCTGACAGAGCAAAGATATATCTCGGAGTTCCCGGAATCTATGCCTCGCAGGAGCACATGATGGCTTTATTATTTGGTTTTAATGATTTTGAGATTGCAACGGCTCAAAACGGCTCAGACGACAAAACAAATTCCGATTCACAACCGTCCGCCGGCGACTTTGGCTACTGGTTATGTCCCATCGAAACTTGAAAATCCGAAGGAAGAAGACTGTATAGCGCATGGCTTTGCCATGTGCCATGCAGGAAAAGATAGTCGCGGCTGATCCCTTCGAAGACAAAGCCGACTCTCTCCAGAAGGCGGATGCTTGGCGCATTGTCCGGCAGGACCCACGCCTGCACACGGTGCAGCTGCAGTTCATCGAAAATGACTTCCAGCACTTTGGTCAACGCCTCCGTCGCATATCCCCGATGATGAACCTCGCTTGAAAATTTGTAACCGATCTCGCAGGAATTGGAAAATCCTCTCACGATATGGTGAAAACTGATTGTTCCAATGATGCGCTTCGGGTTGCTTTTTTCATAGATATAGAAGCGGAAAAGTGTGCCCTGCACCGCCATATTATATTCAAATGAGAGTATCTGTTTCTGAAAACCGACGGTATAGAAACCTTCCGCACGATCCGGCTCAAAGCGCTCAAACAATTCCTGATCTCTAAGATAAAAATCAAGCACCTGATTCGCATGCATCGGCTTAATAATTTTTAAATTCAATCGTTCGGTTTCATATTCAAAAAGCATTCTTACTTCCTTCATGTTCTGATTTATGATATGATAAGGAAGCGCCATCTGGCGCATCGTTTCATTCGACAATATTTCTATGACCTACAACCGAAGCTTTGCTTCGCCTAATTATATTAGTATATTCAAAGAGGAAAGTCTATGACCGAAGATGAAAAATTTATGAAAGCTGCGCTTAAGCAGGCAAAGAAAGCCTATGCGATCGACGAAGTTCCGATCGGTTGTGTCATCGTACAGAACGGACACATTATCGCGCGCGGATACAACCGTCGTAATATTGATAAGAATACCCTGGCGCACGCGGAGCTTGCCGCGATCCGCAAGGCCAGCAAAAAGACCGGCGACTGGAGGCTGGAGGACTGTACCATGTACGTCACGCTGGAGCCTTGTCAGATGTGCGCCGGCGCGATCGTACAGTCACGCATGAAGCGCGTCGTGATCGCTTCCATGAATGCGAAAGCAGGATGTGCCGGATCCGTACTTAACCTGTTACAGATGCAGCAGTTCAATCATCAGGTCGAGATCACGCAGGGGGTTCTTGAAGAGGAATGTTCCCGGATGCTCTCGTGCTTTTTCCGCGAACTTCGTGAGCGCAAGAAGCAGACGGCGCAGCCTGCAGAGACATAAATTTCGACCATAAACATCCTCGTCTTATATACCGCATTATAACTATGGTCTGATTCTCCCTGTCCAAACAGAATAAAAAACCCCGGAGCTGTAACTCTGTTTTTTCACATGGACGCTCACGATTACATCATTGCAGAAACAGACGTCTTACGATTTTCTTTATCTTCGCACCGGGCACCATAATGCAGCGGCGCACCGGGCGCATCACAAGCCAGATGCGTGACAGAATACGATACCGGATATCTTCCGTGGAAAACAGTTTCCCCTTGCGGACAAATCCGGTCATAATACCGATCATCTGATCCTCACGAAGCGGTCCCTCCACTTTTACCTGATTATCCCCAACCATATAGTACGCATCCTTCCTACATCTGCAGATTCGGTGCAGAACCAGAATTCCCGCATCTCTGCGATACAATACCACCTCTCCTCTACGCAGCTTTCGCTCCGGAAGCGGCGATAGAATCACTTCATCCCGCCCCGGCACAAGAAGCGGATACATGCTGTACCCCTGCGGGAAAAGCTGTATCGTCTGACCACTTTTTAACATCGTTTCTATATCCATAATTTCACCCACTATGTTTTTCCTCATTGTAGCATTTTCGCCTGTAAAATGCTATACTGATAAGGATTACAAACCTATTGTTTAAGGGAGTCTTTAAAATGAAAATTCGGGATGGTTATCAAAAGATAAAACTGGCAGGAAGCACCTACCTCATGCCTTACGGTCAGAATGCCGCAGATCGCGCGCATTCCCTGAAACTGAATACAACAAGCGAATTTCTGTGGGATGCTTTCGTGTCCGGTGCGGATGAGGAACAGCTCGTATCGATCGCTGCAAAAGAATTCGAAGCGACCGAGGAAGATTTACCGATTCTGCGTGAGGATATCCGACACTTTGTGTCCGCACTGGCGGCCAATGGGATTCTCCAATTATCGGATCATCCGCAGCCACATTCCAGCTGCGAACCATCTTACTATAAAATCGGACCTATGACATTTGCGTATTATGGTCCGATCGAATTATATGATCGGTATTTTAAAAAATTTGCCTGCGATCCCACCTCACATGCAGATCAGTCGATTTATCTCAAGATCGGAATGCCCCGCTACAAAGAAAACGGCACCATTCTCCTTCGCACCAATGAATTACAACTGTGCGATGCCGGTTTTCTGTATCGTTTTCTGTTCCAAAGAAGCTGGGGAATTTATGAGATGACGCTTACCAAAGACGGCAGCTGCGCGACCGCTTATTGTACACCGGATGCCTTTGATGACGAACATATCGAGCAGGTATTTCATGCGCTGCGGTTTGCATTTCTGCTTCTCGCGCAGAAGCACCATCTGTATGCACTCCATTCCGCATCGTTTTTGTATCAGGGGAAAGCCTGGCTTTTCTCCGGTCCTTCCGGAACCGGGAAATCCACGCATACCAATTTGTGGCATGATCTGTATGATGTTCCTCTGTTCAACGGCGATCTGAACGTCATTGGAATCCGGGACAGCATCCCGATGGTATACGGACTTCCATGGTGCGGGACATCCGGAATCAACACAACCGGAGAGCATCCTCTGGGCGGTATCGTATTTCTGAAACAGGCCTCTGAGAATCATGTCATCATTCCGGATGAACCGGAAAAAGCCTTCATGCTTATGCAGCGCCTGATTTCTCCGGTCTGGGACGCGGAGCAATTAGAGGAACAAGCAGCGTTTTGTGAGGCAATGGCAGCGATTGCACCGATTCTGTCCCTGCACTGTACGAAAGAAAATGAAGCTGCCGAGACAATGAAACTGGCGATTGATCAACTGTAGCATCGTCATTGAAGCGATCCTGCGGGCCTTTTACAAGCCGAAGTCTAAAACAGCTTGGCAATAACGATTCTGACATAAAAGGAAATAACCTATGGCTAATTCACCAAAATATTACATAAAAAGAATAAAAGAGGGTGTCCTTCACGAAGTGTGGGAAGAAACCATCTGGATCTATGAATATGCCAGACACTACTGGAAAGCAATGATCTTCTACACGCTGCTCGGCTTAACCGGCACTGCCGTTTCATTGATCTCAAGCCTGATTTCACGCGACATGGTCGATATCATCACGGGGCACCAGACGGGACTTCTTCTGAAGACTTTTAGTCTCTACATTGGTTTTTCCATCGGAAATATTGTGCTGAATCAGATCTCCTCGTATTTTTCGAACAAGATCAGCATCGGTGTAGACAATTCCATTAAAGCTGATATTTTTGAGAAAATGCTTTGCACGGATCTGGAATCGATTCAAAACTACCATACCGGCGATCTTCTGACACGTTGGAGTTCGGACGCCTCTACCATATCCAATGGTATCCTCAGCTGGATTCCGAATCTGATCATCTATCTGGTACGTTTTATCAGCACATTTGCGTTGGTATTCTATAACGATCCAATGTTTGCGCTGCTTGCCTTAATCGGTATGCCGGTCAGTCTTCTGATGTCCAACCGCATCCTAAAACGCATGCGTAACAACAATCAGAAGAGTGCTGCGATGGGTGCCAAAATGTCCGGTTTCAATCAGGAAGCATTCTCAAATATTCAGACCATTAAAGCCTTTGACCTGATTCGTCTCTATAGTCAGCGACTAAGAGAATTACAATCCGAATACCTCTCGATGCGGCTTACTTTCCAAAAACTATCCATGGCAACTTCTATCATCCTGTCTCTGGTCGGTCTGTTCGTATCCTACAGCTGCTATGCATTCGGAATTTATCGTGTATGGAGCGGAGCGATCTCTTACGGAACCATGACCATGTTCCTTTCGCTTGCAAGCTCTCTTACCGGAACGCTCAATCAGCTTGTATCACTCGTTCCGACGGCGATCTCGATCACGACATCCGCCGGACGACTGATGGATATCTTAAACATGCCAAAAGAAGATTTCAGTCACACCGATGAAGTCGATGCCTTCAAACAAGCGAATGCAGACGATGGAATCAGCTTACGGATGTCCGACTTTTCCTATTCATATCATAATGGGACACAGGTATTTGAACACGCAGACTTTTCTGCGCATCCGCATGAGATTGTTGCTTTGGTCGGACCTTCCGGAGAGGGTAAAACCACTCTGCTTCGTCTGATTCTGTCCCTGCTGCATCCACAGGAGGGTGAGGCGCATCTGTACGGTAATACAAACAAAGAAACAATCGCACTCACGCCTTCGACACGAAGATTATTCTCCTATGTTCCGCAGGGCAATACCATGTTCTCCGGAACGATCGCGGAAAATATGCGTAATGTACAACCGGACGCAAGCGATGATGAAATCATTGAAGCCCTCAAAGCTTCCTGTGCATGGGATTTCGTCCGAAAGCTTCCGGACGGCATCAACAGCAAAGTCGGCGAACGCGGCACCGGATTCTCGGAAGGCCAGGCACAGCGGCTCTCCATCGCACGCGCGCTGCTCCGGCACGCACCAATTCTTCTTCTCGATGAAGCAACATCGGCGCTCGATGTCGCAACGGAACGCCAGGTACTCAAAAACATTATGAAGGATGACTATCCGCGAACCTGTATTGTGACCACACATCGGCCGACCGTTCTCGGCATCTGTAAGGAAGTATACAAAATCCGGAATCTTCGCTGCGAACCGTTGAATCCGGATGAGATTCAGGAATTGGAAGATTCCTTTTAAAAAACAAAATCAGCTTCGGCAAAACTGCCGAAGCTGATTTTATTTCTCCTAATTATAATAAGGCGGATCCTCTGGTTTCTTACCTTTCCGCTCCCAGGTCGGGCGAAAATCTCCGTTTCTGTTCAGGTCAGAAAATTTTCCCTTCCTGATCTTGCAGCCGTCTCCATCATCCGCGGAACATCCTTCACATCCGCGAACTTCAAGCATCGTACCATTTGAATTTACCCATGGTTTTCTCCATTCGCCTCTCAAATAAATACTTCCGCAAACCGGATTTCCACTTGCTAAATAAACACCCTCATTTAAATTATCCACTCGTAAAATGTCAGGCTTCTCATAACGCGTCATCATAATTCACTCTCCATTTCCTAGTATCATCCTTCTCAAATTCTTTACTATATTATAACTTTTGAACTATGAATATGCATTGCCTGATCTTGTTATTTTGTTGCAAACATTGTCTCGTTATCTTGCTTCATTTTGTAATTTTCCTGCGCTCATCCTGCGATCGGTCATTGTCTGATTTCACCAATCTTATATCCGTCTGCCTCAGCGTCCTGTTCATTGGCAAAATAGATCATTTTGCCGCTTGCGCGGTCGATGAGCTTAAAATAGACATCGTAATCCGCTCGTGACAACTTACTGAGCGGAACGGATGCGCGGATCGTTGAGATCTGATCCGTCTCGCTGCCGCCTGCAAGTTCCTGCAGATGATGCGAAACCTGAATGGAATAGCTCTTGCCATCCTCTGTCTTCGGTACAAAAGTCAGACTTGCATCGCAAGCTTTATAAATCGGTGCAAAACCGGAATTGGAAATGTCCAGCCTGATATAAAGCTTGTCCTTCCAGAACGCCTGCTGCATCTGGCACTTTCGCAGCACCAGCCGGTAACCGAGACGCGCCTTAATATAAGTAAGGCCATCCATACCGTCGAAAATATCATCTGTGTGCACCGTTGTCCTGCTCCACTTTTCAAGCACATTCCGGTCATAATCTTCATTTAAATAAGTAATATGCATACGGTTGAAGTCTGCAATCGCACGATCCAGATCATTGTACGGGTTATCCATAATTACTTCTCCACCGTTCGGGACGGTACGACACAGCTTGTCCTGAAAATCCAGTTCTTCGGCGCGTGTCCATTCTTTATAGATGCCGGCTTTTGCTTTCGTTTGCGTTCCATAAGTACCATAATCGCTTTCGTTTCCGAGCATTCCATCATTGAACAGACCTAATCGACAGACATACGGCGAATCTCTCTTCAAAAACGCTTCGATATCCGCCTTCTTTGTAATTTTTCTCCATTGCATCGGTGTGCGGACAGCCAGATACGTATCCGGATCACTGACCGCGGCAAGCGTAGAAGCCAGTTTATTCAAAGAAGCCTTATCCGTATACTTGGTTCCGTTCATTTCTCCCCAATTACCGACAAACAGCCCCTGCAAAGTGAAGATATCATCTGCATATCTGCGCAGGATCGGTTTGATCTGCTTCATATGCCCTACGATAATATTGATATTCTTTGGCTCATATTGCGCATTTTGCCCATCCCAGTCATAAAGGAAACGGACAATATACTGTTTCCCCTGTTTTGCCAACACCTCAAAAAGAGACTCCATGCTGTTCATTCCGGCATCCGAGATTGCGCCGTTTCGATATTCCTGTAGATTAATTTCAATCAAAGCAAGCTCCCGATCCGCATCATTTTCCATGCGGTCTGTGACCTCCGACTCCCAATCTACCGCCTCATCCTTAATCCAAAATCCATAAATATAATAGAAACCTCTGTTTGGATTCTGTAATTCTTTTGATGACTCCGATAATGTTGCAGCCTGAAGCGTCATATTCCAATGAAATCGTGATCCGAAAAAGAACCCGAATGCGATCACCAGAAACATCAGTGCCCCGCATAACCTGATTCTTATTCTGCCTTTTCTCTTATGTTCCATTACTCCTCCAAATTAAACAGTCGATACGTATTCTGTTTCACGACATAGCACACAAAATCATCATCCTCATAATACACATTCATATCATGCGGATACGCCTGTTGGAACTTTTTACACCATGCATCTAATTTTGATTCCAGTATGGTGCGGTTCACAAGATCGGAATATGTCTGGGAAGGCCTTGAAAAATATGCAAGCTCCTGATCGACATACGCATCCGAAATAAAACTATGATTAATATCGTCGCCTTCACTATAATAGGTCGAATAATACTGCGTGTATTTTTCCTGCGCCAGCCATTGCGGCCCCTGATAAAAATGACTTTGTGCATACTGAATCGGCTTTTTCTCAACATATACAAACAGATACTCGGATTGAATCGAATAGTTTCCAAACTGAAGCTTCTGTAAAAATGTCAAAGCCTCCTCATGCCAGCCATCCTCTGCCACCTGATACAATTCGTCCGTCGGAGAAATGATCGTATACGTTTTGGCCGGAAAGTCCTCCATAATGCGGTTGGTCACATCCACAACGGCATTATAACGTGTCAATTCATTATATAAAAATCCGTGATACACATCAAAATAATTGACTCCCACATAGATTCCGCCGACCAAAGCCATGGATACAAACGGAAGTACAACCCGTAAAATGGTCCATCCGATCAAATACAAAAACAGGTCAACCGGAACAAACATCATAGCCAGAATCAGCATCTGTCCGGTCGAGCAGACACGCGATCCCGCGATCAGCTCCGGAAGTCCCAAAAACGGTGCCGCATACAGTATCATAAAAACAACCGATGCCAATGTCATTCCAAGATAACCTTCAAAGTACAATTTCACTTTCCGATGCAGCAGCAGCGCGATCAGACAGCATAACCCCCCAACCATTGCCGATAAAGCCGTAAAACGCACGATCCATTCCGCTCTGTCCGCACCGTATAGCGTAACATAGCCGTAAGAATATACGTCGGTCCACTCTGCCTCCGCGACATGGAGCATTCGTTCCGCCAGCCTCTTGATTTTGTCCGTAAACGAAACTTTCGGTTGTTCCGACACAACCGAAGCATGATCACCAGCCGGAAGCTGTGTATTCAACGAATTCTGTCCATCGCCCGCTTCTGTTGATGGCAATGGCAGCTGGCTGTCGGCCTGCATCTGTTCCTGTGACTGCTCGGTATTTAAAATTTCCTGCGCCTGCTGCGTTCTTCCCTCTTTCGTATCTTTACCGCTCATAACATTGAGTGCCCAATTCAGGGAACCCTGAAACGGGATTCCGGTTGCATATGCAAGCCCCATCGGTGCCACCGCAAGAAAGACTCCGGCAAGAACCGCTGCAACAAGTGAACGAAAATTTTCCCGGCGAAAAATTCTATGCAGCAAAAACACTGCAAAGGATGCGCAGAGGAAGAATGCCATAATCGTAACATAGAAATGAATTGCCAGCGAAGCCGCAAGCGCCATCATGAAAAGAAACAGGTTTTCATCCCATACGACCAGTTTCCGCTTACCGTTTTCCTTACGCGGATTGCGCGTTGTCCGCAGGTAACGGACAAGATACAAGGCACACAAAAACTGTGTATACAGCGCAAATTCCTGCGGAAGCGTCCACTGCAGTCGCGACATACTGAAAATTTCATCGATACACATCAGATCGAGTACCAGAAAAGAAGTAAGGATCAAAAGCGACGTATAACGCGACCGAAACACTTCTTTGAGGAAGCAGTATACCGCAATCAGCAACGTAGCAACATGAATTCCAGCCACAAAAAGCAGACTGCTAAAGATTTTTACCCCAAAGAGCTGACGCATTGCATAAATAAAACAATGCATCGCCTCCGGATAGATGCCTGCCGAAAATACTTTCCCCTCCAATAATCCATAGATCCAGGAATGATGCGTATACATATCACCAAATCCATACGAATGATCCACATAAGTTCCATACGAAAAATAGATCATTCCATATAAGACCACCACCCCAAGCGTCAGGTATTCGATGCGTCTGCCGTTCATTGAACGCCAGAGATCTTTTATCTGCTGCTTTATCAAACAATGGATCCTTGAAACACTTTGCAGAAGGAACAGCTTTATTCCTCTGGTTCCGACAAGCACCTGCCGGATCTGGCGCAGCCCCTCTCCTGTCAACTTTCTTTTCCACAGAATCGATCCAATGAAAATGCCATAGAATACCAGTATCATGGTCCACCGGTTCAGCAAATGCACCAGACCGAGAAGCAGCACCACTGTATTTACAAGCATAACCTGCACGGTTGAACAGAATGCAAACCGATAGGTTCTGCTTTTGGTTGCAAGATACTTGCGAAATACGACCGATGGCCATATATACATGAGGGCAATGTATGCAATTAGTACTTTTCCATATTCCATGGCCCAATATCCCATGTCTGCCAATCCACCTTCCTAATCTTTATTTCCGTCAGGCGCTCTCAACTGCACCTTACTGAAAAAGCCGCATCTGCTCCGTCAGCAGACTCCGCTTTTTTGCATTCTGCAGTATCTGTCTGCTGGACACCTTTCGAAGCGTCCGGTTTCGATGTAGAAACCCCCAAAGTGTCATAACCCAGAGAACCGGATACAGCCAAACGCATTTTCCGGCTTTCGGGTATGTCAACTTCATTTGATGATGAAATTCTCTGATATAATCCATAAACTTTGTTCCCCGCAGAGAGACCATGCGATCGCTGCTGGAACGACCGAATTCTTCTGCATCAAAGATTTCTAGCATCAGTTCTTCCGTTAAATCTATGCTTTTTTTGGATTTTGATGCATTCTTTGCCTCTAATAAGAAATTTACATTATCTTCTTTCAGCCCCAGATAACATACACATACTTTCGTCATCATTTGAGCAAATCCGAATGTTCCACTTTCCCGAACCAATCGAAGAAACGTCTCTTTCTCTCCGTCCGATACTTGCTTTGCCCAGAAAACAACCCAATCACATAATAATTTGATTCCAAATCCCGCACGCAGATAGTGGTGCAGCATATGAAGCAAGAGATAGAATGCATGATATCCATCCGCTGTCAGTTGAAACGTGACCCCCATCGTATTCACTTCGCGTCGATGTGTAAAATATGCCTTCTGGCACTCCATCAGAAACTGATTTGTTTTATCACTGTCAAATGGTTCTGTCAAAGCGGTATGAAGTTCAATTTCAATATGATCCGGGCTTTCACAGACCATATGATGCTGCGACAACTGTTCTTTTTCCTTCGTAAAACCTTTTTCGCTCAGAATCTGAAGAGCCTTGAGTGTCTCCGCTTCATTTTTCAGCAACAGGTCTACATCTCCTGACTTGCGGAGTTCCGGTACCGGATACCACGCAGCTGTACCGCATCCCTTTAAAAGAATTGCATCGATTCCATGTTCCTGTAACGTGTTGATCACATAACGATCTAACATAAGTAGTCGATAACTTTGGCGAACTATCTGTTCCGCTTTCTGATCTACAATGTTCCATATATTTTCCGGCAACCCGACGTCTTCCAGTGCAGGATAAAGAAGAGACGTCACTTTATGACTCTCTGCAACTGCAATCACACGCGCATAATCCACATCCGGATCAAGTTTCTCTATTTTTTTATTGCGAAGTGCCATCGAAAGAATGCGGCACAGTTCAAGTTGCTCTTTATTTAACAATTGCTCCATTTTACCTGTTTCCTATCTGCGACACGGTTCGAATAATTCGATACGGAAAAATATGAAGCAAATACAAAAGAATGACCATATCATTTACAAACGATACCGGTCTGCCAATGAGTGCCTTACCATATCGGCATATTTCTTTTTTCGATTTATCATACCTCTGCTGAATCTCGTCCGTTTTGTGCCGGTTTCCGTAATTATACCACTCAAGAAAAGCGATTCCTTGAATTATCGCATCCTTGGCCCACTTTCGCTTTCCAATGTTCAGGAAAAATTTAACGCGGTCAATATATGCATCCATTGCATCCATCTGCCTGATATCGTAAGCATTATTAACATTATTCATAATACTGCCATCTCTTTGTCTGTAAAAATACAGTTTAGCGTTGACGCAAACAATTTTTTGGCACCCTGATATCATGTGGTGGATCATCGCTTCATCTTCTCTTATTTTGCCTTCTGCATATCGTTTTCCAATAAACAATTCACGTTTATACAGTTTATTACAAGCGACAACACATACGATGTGTCCGACTCCTTTATAATGCTTCCAAAAATCTTCTTGTGTCCAGAGTTCATTGTTCATACAATATGCTCTGTAAGCACTCTGATTCTCTAGATTTTTTCCCTGTTCATCCACATACTGCATATTGCATAAAGCCAGATCACTCCCTGTACTTTTTATCTCTTTATACAATAACTCTAGCGCATTTTCCGCAATCCAGTCATCACTATCGAGGAAAAAGAAGTACTGTCCCGTGGCTTGATCAATTCCTGCATTTCTCGCAGAAGATAAACCGCCATTCTTTTTGTGAATAACCTGTACGCGTGAATCCTGCTTTGCATAATCGTCACAAATCTGTCCACTTGCATCCTGTGAACCGTCATCCACCAAAATAATCTCCAAATCCGTGTACGTTTGCTTTAAAACAGATTCTACACAATCCGACAGATATTTTTCCACGTTATAGATCGGTATGATCACACTAATCTGTTCTTTCATCCTACTCTCTCACTCCTATGTCCGAAAGCCTCTCATCGATTCTAAAATCAACCAATAACTTTATCAAAACAGCCCACAGATAATATAAATGCAAACTCATTCCAAGCGCATAAATTCGTATTGCCAGCTTCCACATCAAAAGAGAACTGCTACAGATACTTGCGCCAAATGCCCGTCTTTTAAAGCATTTCCTACCGAGCGGATCCATTCCATATGCCTTTAGAAGCCTTACGGTTGCCTTGGTAGATTTCCGGGTATATTCCATCTTTCCATTGAAAAAAGTCGCAAACAACATAAGAGCATCAACCAGATCACTCCACTCGTTCTGTTTTCCATACTTCTGCAAATACAGATCCAGATCATGTGCCATACTAAGCCAGTTTTCCCTCGCATCCTCGCGATAGCAAAAAGAAATTGACTCACTGTTCATACGGTAGGTATATCCGATAGCCTGTAGGAAGGCATATCTTGCTCCATTTATGTAACAATACAAATTGAACATTTGGTCTTCCGAATAAGAATAATTTCCAAACATGATATGATTTTTTTCAAGAAATTCTCTACGGTACATCTTCCCCCATACATAGGATAAGGTTCCAACAGAAAAGAATCCCTGAAAACGAAAATCTTTTGATTCCCGATCTTTTTCCGAAAAAACTTCATTACTTGTTGCGGCAAGGTGCTTTCCTTTCCACAGTCTCTCATAATTGCCTACAACAATATCCGCATTGGTCCGCTTCATGACAATCACATAGCGCTTGAGCACATTTTCATCCGGGAAAAGATCATCTGCATCCACAAACACAAAATACTCTCCTGCTGCATGCTTCAAGCCGCAGTTTCTTGCATGGCTGACACCTTTTTTTCCTTCTTGATATACAAAAATATTGTCATATTTCTCTTCATATGTCCTGCAGATTTCCAGACTGCGATCCCCGGACATATTATCAACTAAAATAAGTTCCCAATTTGTGTAAGTCTGTCGCAGCACACTTTCAATTGTCTCGGATATATACGCCTGTGCATTATAGACAGGAATAATAATCGATATCTTTTCATCGTGAACTTTCATATCTATATCCTTTCATGCCGATTTAGCGACAAACATCATGAAGAATGTCGTTTTCTTACAATTTTCCTTATCATTATAATTGCCAATGTCTGTAATTGCTTATATTCCGGTGTTCTAAAATAAATGAAAAGCAATAACACATTCGGCACTATCAAACATATCACCAATTTTAAAAGCATTTCTATAATTACATTTCCTGTCACAAAATCACAAACCCGATCCGTGCACCACCATACGATTGCCATAGCAAACAAATTCCATGCATAATTCAGGAAAAATCTTACCGGCGATTTGTGAAAACGGTATTTATATAATATATATGGTTCCGCCCACATCGCCGTCATAACCGTACTACAAAATGTTCCTAAGAAAACACCCACAATTTCCAGGCGATTTACCAATAAAAGTGAAATCACAAGGTTTAAGATAGCTTCCGCAATTCCCATATGTCTGTCATACCAGAACAATCCCATAGATTCTTTAAAAATAATCATTGCTCTTCTGGTTCCACTGATAAAGAAATTAATACACAGAATCAAAACAATATCTTTTGTGAACAGATACTGCTTGCCAAAAGCAATCTCCACAAAGGGGTTCAGCAATTCGAATAAACAAATGCCTGCAAATCCAAATAACCACTGACCAATAAAAAATAACTGCCGGTATATCCTGTGCACTTTTTCGCCGTCCTCTGTGGCTCCAAGATTTCCAACACTAGCAGCAACCCCCTGCATAGCCTGCGATAAAACCTGTCGAACCGATCCGATAATCAGATAATAGTTTGAATAGATTCCGGCGCTGATGACACCGATATAACCCGATATCAAGAGATTATCCGTATTATTTACAATGACATCACCGATTTTATGCATCAACATCGCCTTGACATTGTTATAAATCGCTTTTCGATCTTCCGTTGGCAGTTTTTCTTTACATTCTTCCCTCAAATACGGAAACAGTTTATCCGCTTTTCTCGACAGAACAACATTTGATGTAATCGTACACACAACAGTTACGACTAAAAACAAAATAAAGTTCTTGGTTACGAGTAATATAACAATCTGACTGACATCCTGAATAATCAAAAAAATATTTTGATACAAAACCGTCAGATAATTCATCTGATGTGCATCAATCAACGTTTTTTTGTAAACCAATAAATAGGATACAACCGAATTGAGCAGATACAACAAATAGATAACGATCAAATGATCCACATCCGGGCGGTTTTTCATGAAAATTCCAAGCCACGGAATCAGACACAATCCCAAGCCCAATACAATTACCGCTGTAATACGATAAAATGTACGAAACATCCGCATCAAAATTTTTTGTTTTTCTATGTCTTTCTTTGCAATCGGCTCATACAATGCAAATATGATTGCAGTACCAAATCCCAACTCGGAAAGTGATAAGATATTTAATATATCGGTAAACAGTCCATTGATTCCAACATATCCTTCACTAAGGGTGTGTGTAAAAACAACTCTTGTGAAAAAGCCCATTAATATTGCAGATATCTGTGCAAAAAATGCAACTGTCGTATTCATAACCGAATATTCCGTTCTGCTCTTCTGCTTCATAGATCCTCCACTCACATTTCTTGATATCTGTTTCCGATTTCTATCCTCTTACTCAAAATTTCCAATCCGCAACATCCTGCCAGCCCCCTCATTGGCAAAACGGATCATTCCCCCATCTCTTTTCCGCACCGCCTGCAAATATAGGAGATATTCACACTCTGTGTGCAACTCCTCCATATTATCCACAATGAACGTTTTTTTTACCCCCGGCAGCAGCGTCCTTAGATCAAACGCGAGCTTGATGCTGCACCGATGCTGCTGCGAATCCACCGCAACCAGCCAAAGCTGCGCTGCCTCATACAGTGGCGCAAAGCCCTCGTTCTCCATTGCGATCACAAGCTGTCCTCTTCGCATTTTTGCTTCCCGCACAACCAGCCGGTATCCCATGTGGTCTCCCACATACTGATAGAGATTTTCTCCATCCGGTGCCGGAAGCTCCTTCCAGCGAGTCAGCACATCCGGATGATAGATGCTGTTCAGGTATGTGACCCGAAGTCTCCGAAGTTCCTTAATGATTGCCTCGCTGTCCATTGTCTCACCGCCGATCACTTCGCCACCGATCGGCACGCGGTTCATCTGTTTATCGATAAAAACATATTCGTCCTCCGCGCGCCAGCTCTCCAGATTGGAAGCCTCCCTGCGCGTCCGGATGCCGAATGTTCCCATATGTGTCTCATCCGCCAGAATCGCATCATCATACAAACCGATGCCCGCTTCCTCCCCGATCATTCTTGCATAGACCGGTTTGCGAACCGCCAGCGGGATTGCACCTTCTGTCGCTTCCTGCCATGTCTCCCAAAGCTTCCGGATTGCTTCTGGATCGAGGAACTTAGAATCATGCATCTCTCCCCAGCTTCCAACAAAAAGTCCCTGCACCAGAAGAATCTCCCTCGCGTGCTCTGCCACAACACTTCCGATACTTCTCATATGGTCACACACTAGATCAAAAGCCGCCGGTTCATGCGCCATCCCTCTGCCATCCACATCATACAGGATGCGCAGAATGATGTCTTTTCCCGCTTCCGCAAAACGCGTCAGAATACGCTGGATAAAAGCAAGCGTCTTATCATCGATCGAACTGCTTCGAAATGCCCCGATATCCAGTCGAAGCAATGCAATTGTTTCATGATCCTCAAACGGAAGCCACCGGAGCTGCTCCTCATCCTGTCGATCCGGTCGGAACGTGTAGATGTGATACCATCCTCTGCCCGGGCTGACATAATCACCACACAGTTCCTGCAGCGAAGCCTTCCGAAACGAAATCTTAGCACGTCTTCTCATCCATCTCTCCTGCGCCCGCGTCAATTTTTAACACCTTTACCCGAAATACAACTGCCAATATCGAAAATGTCATACGAAACATATACACGATCGGCTTAAGTCCCGCATGCATGCTTTTGCCCTCTGTTCTGGCATGCATGACTGCCGGAATCTCGTCGATCCGAAATCCGAGAAGGATCATCTGGATGATCATATTCGCATCCGGATACCGGTCATCGAAATGCTTATATTTTGAATAATATAGTACTGCCTTACGACTGAGACCCTGAAGACCTGTGGTCGGATCCGCAATCTTTCTTCCCGTAAAGGCGCGGATCATCTGACGGAACCACGCATATGCTACTTTTCTCACCAATGAAACCGGATAAGCCGCGCTCTCCTTCATAAAACGCGATCCCAGCACAATATCCGGATATCTTCCGTCTGCATCCGCCGTCTTCAATCGCTCATAAAGTTTTGGAATATTGCATACATCATGCTGACCGTCTGCATCCATCTGGATCACATACTTATAATCTCTCCGGATCGCATATTTGTAGCCGAGCTGCAGTGCACTTCCGTATCCAAGATTAAACACATGTGTTACCAATGTGTGACCGTGGAATTTTACCACCCAGTTGGTCGAATCCGATGACGCATCATTCATAACGAGAACATCCGCGATCTCAGCAATCTCCGGTCTCTCCAGTTTTTCCAGAACCGGCACAATATTTTTTTCCTCATTGTAGGCCGGCATAATGATCAGCAGGTCTTTTTGTTTCTTTTCTTCCATACTTAGTTTCCTTATTTCAAACGTTTTTCTGTTCGTCCAGTCTCCGTTTTCCATACATTTCAGATTCATCCTCAAGCAGCCGGTCAAACAGACGAATATCTTCCGTAAAGCTGGCCGTCTTCTGCAACGCAGCCTGTCCAAAGCGCTTTCGCATATCCGGATCTTCAATCAACGTCAGAATCGCTTCCATAACCGCCTTCGCATCAAGCGAACATAACAATCCGTCCTTTCCCTGCTCGATCTGTTCCCAGTTAATATCGGAAGCAACGATCGGACAGCCCAGAATCTGTGCTTCCTGGATGGCAATGCTTTTGCCCTCATAGCGCGTGGCATGTACATAAATATCGGTCTGTGCAAAATACGGATACGGATTATCTGTTGCCCCCAGCAGCAGGAAGTCTTCCTGCAATCCGGCTTTTGCAATCTGCTGCTCCAGCATTTCCCGCTCCGGGCCTTCGCCGAGCACATACCAGCGTGCCTTCACGCCCTGCTGCTTCAACAGCCACATCGCTTCGATTGCAACAGGATACGCCTTCTGCTCCGTCAGTCTTCCGACCGTAAGAATCCGTATGCCATCATAAAAATCCATAAAGCCGCCCTGTTCCTGCGCCCGGGCGCGGATCTTGTCCACATCCAGTATATTATGAAAAATCTTCGTGCGATCCGCACATTCCGGATACACCTTCACAAACTGTCTTCGCACCTGCTCCCCGATTGGAAAAAGCGCATCATACTTCAGATAACAATTCTGATCCAGTTCTCTGGAATATCCGGCTCTCTCATAGTCGATGTGTATGAACGCCGCCTTTTTCTTCGCCTTCACATGATCCGCTACATAGTACGCGGATCCGCCTTCCAGGAAAGCAATCGCAAGATCATACGTCTCATCCAGCCGTACCGCTCCATCCGACAATGCACGCCACAGTATCTTGTCAATGCGAACCTGTCCGCTCCGCCGCATCTGCCGGTACGCCCAAAGCATATACGGCGCAAGCTTAATGCCTGTCCCCCGGCACAACAATGCCTTCAGCACGGTACACACCATATGGCGTTTGCCGCGCGGTTCAAGAACCGATTCCATGCAGTAGTTTTTATTTAATAAGTGTACACTCTCCGGCAGCTTTCCTGCAAGCTCTCCCTGTCCCATCAGCACAAAAAGCGAGAGATCATATTGTATTTTCCCCGATTCACGATTCCTCTCGTCCATCTCGCGCAGCAGATCAAGCAAAGCCGTCTCTGCCCCGGCGCGCGAGAATGTATTAATGACGAACAGTATCTTTTTTCTCATCCTTCAAAATCCCCAATTGATGCAAAATTTTCTCATTTTCCTGATTCAGAAGCGACACCTGCATCGCCAGCTCCTGATTCTTCATCGTAAGAACCGACACCGCCTTCGTCACCTTAAAAAGCAGGAACAAAAGCAGAAGGCAGATAATAAACAGACAGATCAGAAGCCACTCGCTCACCTCACCCGACAATGCCGGCACTGCTCCGGTGATGATCAAAGCGAGCGATACGAAGCCCCAGATCATGCCCATGCTTTCGTTGAGTTTCTGCTTCGCGTAAGAATAGAAATCCCACAGCAGAAATACGATTCCGGTTACTACCATAAGAGTTCGAAAAATTGTTATCATGCTTTCTTCCCCTTTCGTTTCTTTGGTGTCTCTCTCTTATATACCAGCGAAGACGGTCTTGGTTCATTCTTCGCCGGGAACAATTCGCCTTTGCAGAAGATGTGCTCATCCAGATGCCTCTCCAGCCAGCGAATACGAAAATATCCGATCGTAAATCCGATAAAACTTCCAAACACAAGTCCCATCCCGTACCAGATACTGCTCAGCTGCGACGAAACAAGCGTTCCTAAGAATGTAAACAGACAAAATGTGACGGTCGCAAGAAGCGCACCGTTCGTATCATTGAAATAATACAGGAAAATGATTTCTGCATAGAACAAAAACAACACAAAATATCCGACCGCCAGACACGGATAGATCTGTAAGACCTCTCCACCAAATCCATACGCCGGAAGCACGATCACACAGACCAGATACACCACAACCGTGATGATAAACTGGATACGCACGAGGTTTAAAAGTTCTGCCGCCAGCTGCCGGAACATGCGGTTCTTCGCATTCCGGATATCCCGCCAGCGCCCTCCGGTGACGGCCTCGGAATACGCTTTGTAGCGTCCGTGAAAGTGCATCTCCACGCGGGAAATAAAAATGATCGTAGCAGAAATATTCGTGAACATCGCAATACAGGTTGCCAGATCATACATCGGTGCATAGACGAAGCTGTCCGCCACTACCATCCGCAGATTACTGTTCCAGAATACAAAATTGTGAATATAAAGTCCCAATGTATAGAGGAAATTGACCACGATCAGCTGCCAGTATTTCTTGAAATACGCAAGCACTTCCCTGTAGCAGTTGCTGTTCGTCTTAAAATAACGCTTGATCGTTGCCGCCTCAAGTACCGCCGTCAGAAAGAATCCGCAGCTGAGTGCCAGCAGCATGCTGTAAGCAATGTCGCGTTTGCATCCCCACACAAGGAAAAGTGACAATAGGAAAGCAAACACCATTCCAAGCAAAAAATATAACGAAATCTTCTGATAATCTTTACAGATCGACAGATACAGCATCGAGTAGAACACCAGCACCAGCGAGATATAACCGCAGAATCCGGTAAACACAAACAGAAGATGCACATGTCCGATCACATATTCCCAGATACAGAACGGAATTCCAAACAGGCAGCTGAGTACAATATTCAAAATCAACCCCAGATAGTAGCACGACAAGATATTGTCATACCGCTCCTCATAGATCACATCCGACATATAGCGCGACAGTACCGCATTGAACGGAGCCGCCGTCAACAGGGAAAAAATAAAAATATACAGTATCGTTCCCGAGAACAGGCCTCGTCTCGCATAACTTAACGTGTCGTATCCGAGCACATAGCTCATCAGCATGATATTGCCAATGACAACGAACATCGGTGCAACCGTAGAGATCGTACTGTAGACAAAACCGACCAAATGCGCTGCAATGGATTTCTTATCAAAAATTTTCTGAAGCTTTACGCCAATTCCAGCCATCCTCTGACTTACTCCTTACCAATTGATATCTTCAAACTTCCAATAAATATCACTGTACGTCTTACGCATATCTTCCACACGATACTTGCGCATCAGACGCTTATAACCTGCCTCACCCATCTTTTCGCGAAGCAGTCTGCTTTTGCCGAGCTTTACCATCGCATCCGCAATCTCCGCCACATTCATGATATGCGTCAGAATTCCCGCAGCACCGAAATCATCATCCTCACCGTAGATCAGGCCCCTGCAGTTGCCGACATCCGTCGCGATCACAGGCTTATGCGCCGCGTAACTCTCAAGAATCGTAAGCGGCTGTCCCTCACTGATACTCGTCAGGATCGTCATGTCCAGACCACCCATATAATCCGCAACATTGACACGTCCCGTGAACTCCACATCGTCCGCTCCGATCAGTTCCACCATATCAAAACACTCCTTCGCATATTCCTCATCCTCATCGGTCGGACCCATAATCCAAAGCTTCAAATTCGGCAGCTTCTCCCTCGCATACGCAAAGGCTCGAAGCATCGTCTTAACATCCTTGATCGGTGTCACACGAAGGATTGCACCGATATGAATCTGATCCGGACTCATAAAATCCGGTCGTGTCAGATTTACAAAACGCGTTTCATCGATTCCGTTCGGTGTCACGACTGTCTTCTCAGCCGGACAGCCAAGCTCGATCTGCAGCTCTCTTGCGTGCGCATACAGGCTGGTCACAAGATCCGCCCGCTCATATGCAAGCATCGACATCTTACGGAACTGTTCAATCCATATATTCTTGTAGACACCTTCAACCCACTTGGCACGGATCAGTTCCTCCTCACGCTCACGCGTATAGATTCCATGCTCCGAGATCAGAAGCTTGCTGCCGTATTTGATCTTCGCCATACTACCGAGTACACCGGCATAACCGGTCGCAACGCAGTGGTAGAGATCCGCCCTTGGCAGATCCATCTTGAGCGTGTGAAAAAGCGGCAGATACATAGAGCGCATCGTCCACAGGAAATCCGAGAACAGGATTTCCGGATAGCGGATCTGATAGCATTCCAATACCGCCTGAAAGAAATCCTCTCCCATCAGAAAATCATTGAGAGAAAATTTCTTCTCGTTAAACAAATGTACCAACGTCTCCCAATCCACATTCTGATTGAGAAGCAGGCTTTTGAGTGCCTCATATTCCTGATTATTTAGTTTGATGCGGCGATGCCGCTTGCCATAATCGCCGGTCCAGTCGCAGTCATCGAGATATAATTCATATACCTCGATCACATTCTCCGGCAATTCATATTTGAATTTTCCGCGAAACGACCGGTTGGCAACGATCGCGAGAATAATAAATTCATAATCCGGGAACTGCCTGATCATGCTGTGTACCCAGCTGGATACACCGCCCACCATATACGGATAGCAGCCCTCTGCCACGATACAGATTCTCATGATCCACCTCCCTGTTTCCCATTCGAACTGTTATAATGCAGCGTATCCTGCTGCTTGACATGGATCGCAATATCCGCCTCCTGAGCCTCGATCAGATAGACGCCATCCTCGATCTTTTCAAACGAGCCGCCTTTGACCGAATCCACATCTTCGCCGCTTAAACGCAGCATAAACCATGCCTGATCCTCGAAATGCTGAATGGATACATAGATGGTATCCTCCTTCCGCTCCTGCTCATAGGACAAAGCGAGAAATCTCCGGATCCGCAGATCTGACTCCGAAAGCGAGGTCTGCGCAAAGGACGCATACTCCTTCCAGAATGTCGCAACATTCGCCGAGATCTTCTTCATCAGATTCTGCCACGAATCCTCGTCCGACTCAGGATATGTTACCTTGTACAGATCGAGTGTAATATTCGAATAGGCCAAAGCCGTCTCCATGCTTTTCAGCCGGAAATCATCCATAAAAGTGTGTGACGCACCGGTACTTGTCACGCGCTGCTCCGTAAGTCCCGACGTATCGTATGAGACGATCGGGAAAGTTGCATCGTCTTCGTTGACAACCATTGTTCGAAGCGAGGCATTCTCTTCTGCCGATAAATTCTCTTTCTGCGCCGCATCGCTCAGGTACAACGACCGGAATGCGTAATCTGGTGCATACTGCTTCCAGAAATTACGATCCTGCTGTAGCTTCTCATTGACCGATAGCTGCGAAGTCGTACTTCCGCTCCATCCCGCCTCGTTATGCTCCTCCTTAAGAAGCTTTAAGTAATATTCTACATTGCTTCCGTCCGGTTCTTCGCGATCCTCATAATTAAGCTGCGGCGTGAGCATACATGTCATCTTCATATTCGTCCGCGTATTGAGCGCCGACAGGGACGGCCAGATGACTTCTTTGTATACTGCCTCCGCGGACTGGCTGTACAATTCCTGTATGCGTGTCGCATTTTCCGAGGTGAACACAGGGAAGTTTGCCACAACCAGATTCTGCGCATTGACCACGGGATAAATGTCATAGGTATTCGCCTCTGCAACCATCGCTTCGAGGATTCCGACTCCGGATATATCCGACAGGAAATCTCCGTTCACGCAGAATACACTTGCATTCTCGGTTCCATGTCTCCAGATCAGCGCCGGAAGCACCATATTTTTTAACGAATTCTCGTCCAATGTTGCGTAAGTCTGTCGCAGGGATGTCGTCATATTCTCCTTGTATACGGAATCAGAAATCAGTCCGACCATATACGTCTTGGTACCGGCTCCGGTCACATACCACGGAATTGTGAAATCCATGTCCTGACGCTCCGCAGCTTCCTCCTCGTCCTTCGCCTCATAGATTGCCTCTCCGCCAAGCAGGAAGCCTCCAAACAGATGGGTTCCGGTCAATTGCACCTCATTCTGTAACACCCTTGATATGCCGAGCAGATCCTTTAACTGGATACTTCCGCGCAGATGCGCATTCTCTGGCATTCCGGAAAACACAAGGTCAATGCCGTCATCCGCCCAGCGTTTCACGATCGCATCATCCACGTTGTCCACTACCAGCTGTCCGTCCAGCACGATCATATCCGGTTTGTCCGACTCTAAGTAGGTACATTCTTCCAAAGAAGCATAGCTTGTAAACGCACGCTTCGTGTAGGTACACCACCAGTACACAACGTCGCGGACATTCGAACTCTGCGGACCGACGTATGCCACTTTTTGTGCGGCAGCGTGGACGGCAGATGCATCAAATTTATCCTGTGCCCCCAGATCGGTCCGGTCATTCATCTCGTATTCATTTACACCATATTGATTTAACTGGTTCTTCATCACGCCTGTAAACTGAAACATAAAAAACAGAATCAGAAACATGATCGCGATCGTAACATAATTTCGACGAGATACCATGCGTTTCCTTCCTAAAAATCATAGATTGCTACGTGA
>ERZ1026862.544-NODE-544-length-25078-cov-27.942493_pt1 | contig 25078 bp, 18 predicted proteins | sample MGYA00380161_ERZ1026862 | MGnify/ENA primary metagenome ERZ1026862 (study PRJEB33269, sample SAMEA4719797) | human gut metagenome | biome: human-associated habitat; feature: organic feature; material: feces | place: Cameroon | collected 2013-10 ... | reverse complement strand
TTTTAAGGGTTGTCAAGTATCAAAGTTGACAAGTTGAAAATCACTAAGGACTTTCAACCGTCAACAAGAAACTTCATTTTCAAAAAGTCTTATCTCGAAAAAGATAAATTCTGAGGATCCTGAATAATCTTTGCCACCTTCTCATTGAATAAAGCCATAATATCTTCATATGAAACTTTAATAAACTTATAGTTCTTATGATTGCGAATTTTATCATCAATGGTCTTTACTGGCTTCAAACGAGAATTCATATATTCATCAATTGTGCAATTATAAAAAGGATGCTGTGGGTCTGTAATTATATACTTTCCATGAACATCCCCACACCCTCCTGGTATTGCAAAAGATTGTGTTTGGATTTTGCTAACAAATAACCGTAAGTTAGAGAATATATTGCCAATACCATCTTCATCAGAATCTAAAGAATAGTACAACGCATCCAACATTGGTACGAATGCGTCAAAAGCAGTACAAATATCTTGCCCAGAAAAATAATTAATATAAGAAAAACACATGTTAAGTCCTTCTTCAATACGCCCTTTCTGCTTATCCAACACTTGTATTTGATTTTCAATTACTTTTTGAAGTTTTGCATTATCATGAGCCAACTTAATATTTCCTTCTTTTTGCTTTTGAAGTTCACCTCTAAATTCAACAACACTAAATATCTGATATCCCATAACCAAAGTAACAATAATACCGACAGCAGACAGTACTATTCCTAAAAACGTCTCATTGCCAACTTCACAGGGAAACACTCTAAATAAAGAAAAAACTAACGATATGACACACAACAGTGTCAATAATAACATCCAATATTTACATTTACTATCCATACGTATTTATTCTTTAGAATCTCTTTTGATAAAAGTGAATCTTGTCTTCAAACATGGACGAAGGGAAAGGTCGTAGGTTCCCATCTGGAAGTAGTTACGACTATCCTTGCTTGGATTCAAGTTCTGATAGAAATGAAGACCACGACCAAGGGTGATGTCCCAATCATTACTAGTGCGGATGTAACGGTCATGAGAGTTTTCATCAAATTCATATTCAAATGTCATTATGTTGCCATCCATATCAGCCAGGGTTTCCTTGATACCACTCAAACTATCTTTTATATAAGATGACTCTTCTACCGTATCGCCGAGTTTTGTAATCAACTTAAAAACTTTGCAGTCACCTATCTTTACCAATAATTCTATGAATCGAACCAAATTGGTAACCTGATAGCCATGTGACAAGTAAGGTTCTTCGAGCATAACCACCTTTGCCCCCTTCAGATAGTCAGCAAACAAGTCGTCATAACCATAACCTATATCACCATATTGCACATCAATGGTCTTCTCTTTAGGAGAATCATCTTCAACAATCAGAGGTTTCATCATAGGACGATCCTCCATAACCTTTGAAGGTGCATTCTCAAAAGGCATATCATCATGAGCTTCAGTCAACACTGCCACTTCAGGATCTTTACGAGGATTCTGGGTTGCCTTGCTATACTTACTTTCCGGACAATATACTATAATTTTCTTTCCATCCTTATTTATATATGACATATTGATACGAGCGTATTCCTCATCAGGCTTACGCTTATTCAATTGTTCCTTCACACGACGACGACCTTCTATCGCATATTCCACTATTTCATCGAACTCCTCATCAGTTGGTTGACCTGTCGGGAACAACAACTTGATAAAGCCAGATATCGTTTTTTGTAAGGCACGATTATCACGACCTTCAATATTATCACCCTTCTTCAAACGAGCATTGACTACCCCCACGTAGTCACTATCATGCACAAATAAGTAATGAAGCGCCTCTGACATATAATCCGTGATCAATCCAAAACCGTTATTATAAGCACTGTCATCAATCTTCGGAATCTCCCACCCTGGAATATAGTTGTAGATACGATCGATTACAGCGAGGTCGAAAGCCTCAGGCAAAGTAACCAACAAGTCTTTATCATAGTTATTAACTATCTGCTGGATATTCAAGTCAAAGTTACCCACAAAAGAGAAACTGGCATAGCCTGTCACTTCCCTGCCACGAGAGAAACGACCATTAGCCATATAATCTTTCATGATTTGCACGGTATCGGCATCCTTGATTTTCATCTTGGCAACCTCGTCAAAGGCAACATTATCCCAATAACCAACAGCACCCACCTGCTTACGTTGATTGTTATATAATAATGTGGCAGTTGAAGCCTGTCCACCAGACAACAAAGTGGAATAAGGAGAGAACTCCGAATAAAAATAGCTTTTACCGGTGCTTCTGCCTCCCAACTCAATGCTGTTATAATTACTTTGAACCAATGGCAGGAAGCGGGAGAGAATATGAAATTTCAATCTTCTACCATTCTTATCGCTATTCAGCTGACGTGATCTCTCAGAAAGCCAATCAGGATTGATGCCAATACTACGAATCAGAACATCCATCCACTCATCAGTAGTAAACTGCTCACGACCACGAAAGAACTTTTCTGCATCAAAATGGGCAATCTGGATAGGGCGCAAATCTTCGATGAAGAAGGCATAGTCATCCTCCTCCACTTCATTATATGCCAAAGTTATCTCTGCCCAGATGCCACTCTCGAGCAATTTTTCGTTTTCCTGATAGAAACAAGGATTGATGGCGATACGCTTAGAGGCAAAATTCTCCATCTCAGCCCAGTAACGTTTTTCCCGCTCCACATATTTCACATGAATCTTATCAATGAATTTATGGCGTTTTTTCTGCTCTACGATTGCCTGTGCCTTGTTAGATTCATCTGGTCGAACATAGCATTTTTCTATGGTTTGCAGCACAGCTTTCTTTCCTTCTTCTATTTCTTCGGGATCCTCACTGGCACAATAACGTGACAGCAGGAACTCCAAGACAAAGGAAGGAACGTTCACTGCACGTTTAATATCATGCAGCAAGTCCTTGCGAACCACCTTTCCAGGGAAAGCATGGTTAAGTTTCATATCTAAAGCATCCATTTACAAATCATTTTCAAAGTTCAACTTCAATGTAGAGAGCGTAGCATGGGTATCGGCGTCCAACGCAGACACAACAATACTGTCACCCCCATATTCTTCATCTATGACTATCGGCTGACGGTACTGAGTAACACCTGAAGGTATTTGTGCTGTCTGCGTAACATCATCATAGAATTTGCCACTCGGTGCGCCTATTGCATGACCTTCGCTATCAGCCACTATTAATCTTATATTTACTCCATCTGCAAACAAATCATCCTGATGGATATTAATATCAATCAACGGACGGCAAGTATAAACTGTACCAGACGTATTCCCCTTATACTTTAATTCCACGCTGTATTTCTGCTTTTTTTGCTTATTCTGCAACTGTACAGTTATCACAGGTACCACATTCTCCTGGAGCGACAAGCCTTCATGGTAAAATACTTCACCTTTTCTAAACACTGTAAAGTTCTTGGCATAACATAGTTTCATAACCTCAGCATCCAGTCCCAGTTCTTCAGGAGTAAAGGATAAGGTATCCTCGCTGTCATTCAGATTACCAACCAACAAGCGACTTTCTTCCAGCGAGACATCACTACCCATAGGTTTATCTATCAAATTACCCACATGGAAACTTGACTGCACCATAAATCCATGGTCAGCAACAAAGACAGCCGTATCAAAGCCTTTTTGCTTGCAGGCATTCAAGGTACGCGCCAAACGCACCAACACCTTATCCATCACGGCAAGCCCACTCAACTTGATTTCTTCTCCAGCAGTATCCATATCCTGACTTCTTATAACCAACAATTGTACATTGTCTTCTATGGCAGACATATCGAAATTTTCCAAGCGCACATCTTGCGTTACTACATGGGTTTTCTGCCGCAAATAATCCAGTCGGTCATCAGGTGTTATAATCACTCTACCATCTACAGAAGGTTGCAGTTTTCCGTTTTGTTCCACAACTTTCACATGTCCCAGATGAGCAGCCATACCAAATCGAGTGACAGAAGGCAGGAAAGACAACTTTGCCCCTATCTTTACTTGCTCTGGTTCATTGCGCATTATACTATCAGCAAAACATTTACCCATCTCATAGCGGAAAGCATCCACAAAGAACAAAGCCACCCGCTTACCTTCTTTCAGGGCAGGATATACGATATCTATACACCCCTGGTTTCTCAGTTGCTCATGATTCTTGATTTCCCTGGCACGCATCTGATATTCCTTGACACTACGCTCTGTAAAGTCAGCATACAAGCCTTCTACATATTGTGTCATTGCCTTTACCGCAGCAGGAAGAGAGACTACTTCCTGGCTATCAGTCAAATATCTACGGAAAGCTTTATCTGCTTCCTGACCACTGTCAACATACCATTCCACCAAATCCTGGATATCTCCATCGCTCTTTACTCCCCGATTCACACAATCAGCGATTTGCAAGGCATAACCAGCCAACTTCCAAAACGTTGACACCTCAGAATCTTCCTGATACCAAACGTCTTCGATATTCTTTTTGAGCAACTTATGAGCCTCCCCTAACTTACCCTCTTTGAGATAAGCTACAAAACGCTCATATTCCACCTTATTTTCAAAAGCAAAAGTCACACGGTCGCCCAAATGTTTGGACTTTGCAAACAAATCAGCAAGTTGGAAAGCATCAGCCGTTTTACGTGCCATTCTTACATAAATCTCACGCAAGTCGCTTCTGCGACGCAGATGATCACACACCGAATAGATCTTATCCTTGATTTCAACCGGTGCCATAGCAACCGTCTTCAAACTATCAGGTAAAGCCGAAGGCAAATCGAAAACGAACTCACTAAACAGCAAATACATCCATAGTTTCTGCTGAATATCCTGAAGTGAGATACCGTTACTATCAAGCCCCGGATATTGAATCTCCACAAAACGATCCCATTCAGGCAACCATGCCATATCCGAAGAAAACGTTTGAGCCAACAAGCCCACCGTCATCTCAACAAAGCTCTTGCCACCAGTCAATTGTTCCAAAGCAGGATAAGCCGCTCCATCAAGCAAGGCATTAATCATATTGAAAGATGTTGTTCCACTCGCAAACAGGCGTTCAATCTCGTCTTTCTTGGTTGGCAAAAACGACTGACAGATGTACTTATAGTCATCTTGTGGACCTACAGGAAACATTGCCGCAGCGTTTTTGAAAGCACTATAAGGCTCCTCTACCCACTGACGGTCGGTAGTAGGTTGAGGCATCTGGCGATAGATAATCATACGCAAATCACTATTCTCCGCCAGTTCACCACACCAAAAACGAGACGCAGCCAGCCGGGCATGTAGTAAGCCCTTGGTTGTGTCTATCACCTTCACTCCTTTTTCCTCAGCAAGAGGCAAAACACTATGATAAAGCGCATTACGGTCGTAGATGACGAGCACAGGTTTCTCTGCGCTCATCTTCCCCAACCAGTGGTCTATGATATATCCTTGTATGTCCATCTTCTTGTAATTTTCTTGTAAATCTTCTTGTATTCTTGTAAATCTCAAAAATCATTTCTATCAGATTATCAATACCTTACAAAATATTTCTTGTAAAATCTTGCAGTTTTCTTGTAAATCTCTAAGCCTACAACTCTACTTGCACAAGAACCAAATACGTCTCTTCACATGGATTTTCCCTTCCTTTCTTAAGGAAGCCAGCAAGTTAGTCACCTTATTATACTTTTGAGTTTCATCCAAGACCTCTGGCAATTTATCCATAAGAAGTTCTTCGATTTCTTTTCTTGATGCAGACTTAAACTTTTCCAAGTAATCTATAATCAATTTCTTATAATATGAATCATCAAAACTCTTATTCTTTATATATGAAGCCTTCAAACCTATATGCTTGGAAGATTCCACTACTTTATACGACAAATATAAATTGGTCTTTCTACCTTCAACAAATCCTTTGTGTCTAAGAAGAGCTATAGCATCATTTGTCAAATCTGCATATTTTTTCTTCTGCACCTTATCTAGGAGAATAATTTCTGAAAGAGACAATTCTGGATTATTCACAAGAATACGAGCAAAATTCTCATCCAAGACTTTTCCTTGTATCTCACACCTTACCTTTTGGTCGGAAAGCGTATATATAGGCATTGGAAAAAATCTCTTCTTCTGTTCAACGAAGAGTTTCTTAATTCCACCTCCTTCTGTATCAGCCATTCCTACATTACACATCGCCTCCATCAAGAAAGGATTTCGGTACCTTGAATCAGGACAGTCTCGTTCAACCACATCTTCTACCGAATCAGGTATAAACTGACCATAATTCTGCACCACCAGTTTCTCATCTTCATATTCCAAAAGTTCAATACGAGTGCTCATACCATAATCCTGATGTCCGATAGCGTTATTAATTGGCTCTCTAAGTGTAAATATGTCATAGCGTTTCATATTCTCCGGGAACATGTTTCCGCTGATGGTATATATGTAGTTAGTATTTCTTATGTACTGCTTTGTTATCTCATCCACAGCCTTAATCATTGGGATATGGAAATTACGAAAATCCTTGTTTTTATCCTCTTTTGCAATCAGTTTCCAACGAATGACACATACGGCTGGCGACAAGAAATGTTCAGATTCCTCTCTACCCAACAGAATGATAGCTGCATTGGTTATCTTTCCGGCTCTTGTAATCTTTGCCTTGTTCAAGAAGGTTGCATCATCCCAACTCTCGATTTCCTTAACTCTTCTCTCATGCCTTTCCGTATATTTTTCTCTTGCCATACGAATAGCATCAGGATCAAGATCGTCGATGGTAGCATCTTCTATAATATTGGCTGTCCAGTCGCCAAAGACTGCACTTGGTTCCGAAAGAATTCTTTGCATACGCTCTTGTGTCATCTCTACCAGAGAATCGGCAATACGCTGCCAAGCCTTTCTATGTGCATAGACTGGGCGGCGTGGCTGATGCTTGGGGATATGGATAATCCAAACAGTCTTGTGCGTATCATCTGTTATAAATTCTTCGATATGAAGGCCTTCAGAAGAAAGGTTCACACATTGCTCCACCAACTTGAACGTCGCAGTCAATGGGGTTGCAGCAAAGCCATTAAATGTCAATGCTGACAAATCTGTGCCAACTATGTCCAAGGTCTGGTCTTTGACTCCAATCACAAGTTCCCCTCCCTCCATGTTGGCGATAGCCGACACGTAGGAAAGTACATCATTGCCCTCCTTGCCATTGAAGGAGTTCTTCAGATTTTTCATTTCCTTCCATTCGCATCTTGCGTTTTCTTCAGGATAGCGTTGGCGGATATATTGTTGTAACTCTTGCTCTGTCATAGTTTACTCGCTTTGATGTCTTTAAAATGATAACGATGTTTGGATAGGTTCATTGCCTTCACCTTTCTTCTTTCTTGCCTTCTTTTCCTTCGGCTTGTTCTCACAGATGTGTTCCAAACCGTGGGTCAAAGCCATGCACCAGTCTTTCTTCGCCTTTTGGGTTACTCGGGCTGGATACATACTCATGGCAAGGTGACTCCAGTCGTAGTCGCCTTTTTCCAGAAGTTCCATGTTCTTTTCGCATTCCACTCGCCATGGTCGGCTGGCTGCAAGATGGAGCAATGGGGCGGCTGTCACCGGCACTCCGTCATCATGGTTAGGCACATAGCCTGCGGCAAGGATGCGGTTCAGCTCATCCATCATGCCTTCCACCTGTTCCTGCTCGGCACGGGTCTGCGACTCCTGCGTCTTGTCGTGGGCTGCAAGGGCGGCATTCAGACGAGTGCGCAACTGTTCCTGCTGTTCACGCAGACGGATGATCAACTGCGGCAAGGTGTTCTTGCTGAGCTTTGGATAATACACCCAGTAGTCCACGATGCCGTCTTCCGAGGCAAGAAGCCAGTAGATAGGTGCCTTGCGGCGGCTCTTGGTATAGCGCTTGAAGTGATAGTCAAAGAACCCGGTAGGCGATGCGAGGAAGGCTTGCAGACTCTTGCAGCCTATCAGCTGGCAGAGTTCATACTCCATATCGTCGGCACGGTCAGCCCAGAGCCAGTGCATCACCTCTCTTACGTGGCTTACCAGACAGAGAGAGGAGTCGCTGTTGTTGGTCAGGATGCCATCCGTAGGTACGTTGAGTTGGGCAGGACAAGCTGCCTCGCCCTGACTGACCACTGGCATGAATGGCAGAGCATCGAACACATCGCCAAACTCAGGAATAGCCTGTTCGCCCTTGGCGTATGCCGTGTTCCATCTGCCGAAAGCCATACCCACCAATTCCATCACGATTTCCTGCGCCATCACTTTTTTGTCAATCACGTTCTGGCTGCTGGCTCCGTCTATAGAGAGCAGTTCCTCGTAAGGACGACGTGCCTTATAGTTGTTTAAGGTCTGGCGGAATTCGCTATTTCTATCTATATCAGCCAGGTCCATCCACAGATTATCATTCTCTTTCACGAGTTCTTCGTATCGGGCGTAATCAGCTGTCAGCTGCTCCTGCATCTTATCCAAGGCTGCATCAATGGTGGTATCAATATGCATCTGAGCTATCAAACCATGATACTCCAGGTTGGTTTCATCCAAGCTGAACCACTTGCGCTTGATGTCAATGATAGCATTGACGATACGCTCGATGTCGGATTGACGAGTGTCGTAGTCGGGCATAGGAAGGAGATTGACGTTGCCACTAATCTTGTGTTGCGCAGTATATAAATTTATAGTATATTGAGACAACACTGAATTTATATATGATAAAACTATTGTTGCATTACTTCTCGACAAAAAAGCTATACCTTGGCCTTCACCTGTTAAATAATGAGTTTGCAAATTCACAACTTGAGCATCCAGAATGTCACCTCGTTTACCATATCCAACTACATAAGTACCTAAATAGCTTTCATCACCACTCCTATAAGATTTATGTGTTCGAACAATTGCACCATTATTTTTCCATGTAACCAAATCTCTATTACACTTAAGAAATAAAGTAAAGGATGAACCTGGAAATGTATGAATATAATCTGTTGTTATTACTTCAAAAAATAACCTATTATGTACAGGAGCTGCTACATGTATACTTTCTCTTGCTCTAAAACCACGATTCGAGATAGAAGGATTTTCAAAAAGGTTTAGAATTTTTGAATCAAAATAATATCCTATTATAGTATTCGGCAAATTATCAAACTCCACAGACTTCGCCACATAAATCCATTTGGCATCCTCGTCTCTGTTATAAGTTCTTATCAACACAGAGAGATTCTCATCCTTTTCCTCAGGATTCACATCTTGCACATCCATAAACACACCTTCCACATCAGAACTTAGTTTATTCAGCACCAACGTAGAAGTCTCTACACTTGCATCCAATACACCCCAACCAGTATCAGCACAAGCCGTGATAAAGCCACAAAGATTACGACGACGAAAAGCCTCGTAGCTCGACTTGATCATTACAGTACGGTCGAAAATTGCTCCCAATTTGCCTTCATCATCCAGCATTTCCTGCATACGATCGAAGAAAGCACAAACCAAATTTCTACTCCAAGCAGGATAGTTGTCATTCATATACTGACTTGTATGCTCACTTCCCTCTCCAAACGGTGGGTTCATGACGATGCAATCGAATCGTTTCTGGCACAATTCGATAAAGGCAAAGCCACGGGTGGCATCTTCAGAAAAGAGCGCATTTTCGTAACCTTCTTCCTCACTCAATCGGGAAGAAAGTTCTTGCAACGCAGTTTGCAGACGCTCTGCGATTTCCTCAAAAAACTCATCCTTATGGTGGCGCAGCTCTGTACGAGCCTCATTGACAGCCGCAATCTCAGCACGGCGCTCCTCAGAATCAAAGATATTGGCATTACGATTTTGGTTCACCTTGCTCCAGTTCTTACGCAGGTATTCGATATCATCACTAATTTCCTTTTCCATCTTAAAGAGCAGACCAGCCTCGCCCACATATTTCATCTTGTTCCAAATGGTGGTAAGCAGACGCTGCATCGGCTTATCAAACTCATCCATCAAACCCTTGAGAAGACGCTTATTGCCCGGCATAGCCTCCGCCAACACCAAATTGCTTCGGGTTATCAAAGGACGCTCGGCTGCATCAAGATTCATCTGGCTATAACTCTTCTGCGCACGGAGCCAAAGGCTGAGAGCGGCAATCTGCAAGGCACGAGGATCTATCTCGCAACCATAGATATTATTCTCCAATATCAGCTTAGGCACCTCACGACGGAAACTCTCACGGGTATGTACCTCACGATATTTCTGAAGCAACGAAGGCTGATGATCCCAGGCATCCATATAGATATACTCATATACCTCGTAGAGATAAAGACCAAAGTGCATGGAACCACAGGTAGGATCAAGCGAAAGAATCTCGGTAGGCTCCTTCAGTTTGCGCTCCTCCAATGGCTCACCAGGGCGACGAACCATATATCGGCATTGCTCCTCACCGATGCGGCTCTCACCACGGGTCATCTCATACCAGATACGACCCAAGGAATTGTCGGTCAAGAAGCGCACCACATACTCAGGCGTAAAGAACTGGTTGCGCACCGCCATCTCACGGCTGTTGCGAGGCTTGCTGCTCGCTTCGCGCATCTTTCTGCGCTCCTCCAAGGAATTGTAATCCTGGAACATCCATCCCAAGGTTTCGTCCTCTTTCCAGAAATTCACGGTCACAGCATTCTGCTCGTCAAACCAGGCAGAAAGTTGACTGTCGTTGATGAGTTCCAGGAGCTTCATCAATGTACTCTCATCAGGGAAAAGAAGACCGAATGGTGAAAAACGGTCGAAAACTGCCGGCAGTTCGATGCTCAGTTCATCAAACACGCTCAACAGATAGCAGCGATAACGCTCATAACGGCTTGCGCCCACACTTTGGGCTATGCTGTCGTAAGCCATGAATCCTGCCGACTCATAGCCCCCACGAATACTCTCCATTATCAAGTCACGCTCCTCGCACATGCGAAGAGCGCAAAAACGGTTGAGCTGGGTAAAAGCCTGTTCAGCCACCAGCTGCCCTACAGCCTGTCGCTCCTTGTCGGCATCAGTATCCGTATCAGGCAGAGCAGCCATCAGATGCTGCAAGCGGTCGCGCAGCATACGGGCCGTATGCACAATGTCAGTATCCTGACTTGGCAACTGCTCCACACCAATGGTATGGCCATCCGCCCAGATGCCATACCACTGCTGCAACATTTCCGTTACGTTCTGCATCAGCAGGTTCTTGGCTGCCGAAACAAAGCGTTCTATTATCTTCTTTCCGTTTTGAGAAATCATATCGTTTTATTCTTTCAGAATAGCTAAAAATTAGAAAATAAACTCTACTGGCGAATTATCGCCCACCTTGTCCAACAACTGTGTGAGTCGGTCGATGACCTCCTGCAATTCCGCACGAGAAGTAATCTTATGCTTGATACAGAGTTGAGTTGAGCTATACGAAGGAGAATGGAGATGCGTAGGCGTTCCCTTACCAGGATTGTCATCATTCCCTTCTGTGTTTTCACCTGCAGTTGATGACGTGACCGTCGTAACAGCAGGAGCGTTGGCAGCAGCCATCGTCTTGACACGCCCCTCAATAACTTCCACTGCGCCCATCGGCATATAGAATCCAGAAAACTTATTCAGCATATCACGCAAATTGTCGATAGAACTACCACGACTCTCGATGGTCAATTCACCCAACAGCGTTTCTATCTGCGCACGCTGTTCTTCCTTCAACTTCTCCATTTCGGGATTCGCCAATATAGCCACACGTTTTTTATTAAGCTGTTCGTTGCTCTGTGTCTGGAATTCAAGACAAGCCTGCTGCAGATAAGCATCAAGCTGTGAGCTGAGCTCGGTGATGTCCGATACGATGTTAGGCAAATCAGGATTAGCCACATAGCCATTATACACCTGTCGCACCTCGTTCACCTGCTTGCGGAATCCATCAAGGATACCATTCGGTGCCAAATTATCAGCCTCGCCCATCAGTTTTTCCATGTGAAGGAAACGGTCCAGGAAGCCAGCTTGTTCGTTACACTTGACGAGTTCCATCGCATATCGAAAAGCCTTCTCACATTCCTTGTCCTTTCCCAACAAGTAAGCAGCTTCGCCACCCTCACTCTCCAAGATGCGATTGGCATAGACAATTGCCTTGTTCAGCTGATGCAATCCTGCCAAATGCAGATGTTCGAAGTGAGGCACCAACTTATTCCACTTAGTCATCAGATACTTGATACGCTTGTTGGCAACCTGCGCAATCTGATCCTTGACAGGAGCTGTGCGTGGAGCCCCCAATACGCCCATCAGTATCTTTGCCGCATTCAGCAGTTCAGGAACCGTTAAAGTTCCGTCTGTATTGAGAGAAATACTTATCTTTCCAAAAGCATTGTTATTGCCCATGGCAGCCACTGCCGACTCACCAAACACGGTGATATCCTTGCCCGATACACGAAGCTGTATGCTTCCAGCCTTCAGCATCAGGGCAACCAGATAGCGGATGGTATCCTTTGCCCAGCCATACGGAATGCTTTCGAAATGGGTCATCAGTTCCTGTCCCGTAGCCTCAGAACGAGACGCCACGAAATCCTTTATCTCCATCAAAGCCGGATGAGCGGCATCTATCGTTCCGTCGTTCTTCTTGATGATCTTGAACGGATTGAGCGAATCGGGAATGGTGGTAACATCACCAAACGAAGCAAGCTTGTTCACGCAATCGCTCTTCATATTGGCAGAAGCCAACGGATATTTCTCAAACACCTTTTCGGCAATGCCCTTCAAGGCAACCGTCTTGTAGGTATCGGCATTCACCTGCTGTGGAGAGCCGCGGAAGATGATTTCACTGTTGGCCTGCGCCTCTCGGAGCGCACGGATTAACTGCTGTATCTTCTCCTCTGCCATATCACCCTGCGCACGGAGATAAGCCTGTATCTCCTTGTTGGTCTCGTTCTGGTGGCGGTTGCGGATGTTCTGGCATTTCACAATCTCCTGCAGTAGAGCCTCCTTGTCTTTATTAAGCGTACAGAGCCAATAGAGGGTACGCATATTTTCCTGTCGGGTACTCTCTGTAAGCAACTGCTGACGAGTCTCCTCAAAATGCGCACCATTAACAAAACGCACGTTCATCTTCAAACTAGTTGTGTTATAGATGGTGTACGGACGGTTGCGTTCTGTCAGTTCCACACCTGCGGTGATTGTTTTGCTCGCATACACATTCACGGCAGGCGCAGGAGTCAGCAAGTCTTTCAGCATATCCTGCATCACCTCGGCTTTCTCTACTTCACGAGGCACAATCTTACCACGTTCCTCACGGATGCCCAAGATGGCATTGGTCATAAACTGGTATTTGCCTTCCACCTCCTGCAAGGTAAGCTCGTTGGAACCCGAAATCTCGTCAATAATCTCACGCACACGGTTGCGGTCGAGCGTCTCGCTCACCTTGTTGTTCAACAACGCACAGATATTGTCGAAAGACAGGTTGAAGTCGTCAAGCAACTGCATCACGGCGATGGTCTTACAGATGCGCACAGCCAGTTCATTGCCAGTGTACATACGTACTGCCTTATCTGCAGCCAGGACGATTTCCTTGGCTGAGTTCTTCTGCATATCGGATGACAACACATCATAGAAGTATTCCGGACCCGCCAGCTGTCCGATAGTAGCATCAGCCAAGTGATTGTCCACCAAGATATCTCGTATCAATCGGATAACCGAACGGAGACCTACACCACCCGTGCGACTTGCCAACTTCTGCAAAAGTGAAAGCAGGATATCGATATGCACTGGGAGGAACGGATAGAGGTCGGCATACGACTGCTCTGTAAGCACCTGATTATAGATGCTACGCTGCTGCACAGTCAAATGGGTATTATTCTTCAAGATGCCTTCGTTTTGATTGAAGAGCTTGACCAGGAATTCCTTGCCCTCCTGCGACTTGCCCAGCAGACGCTTGGTGATAATTTCCTTGATGTCGTTAGCCTCAATATCCACCTTGATAGGGAAACGGTCGTTCAAACGGAACAACTCATTGGAATTGAGTTGCGCCTGACGATTGTCCTCCGTAAGAGTCTGCTGTGCAGTAGCAATCACCCACACATTTCCACGGAACTCATCCTTGAAAATCTGCATCATGCCCTGCACATTCAGAATCAGCTCTACATTGGAAGCCACATACTGTCCTACCTCATCCAAGACAAAGATTACCTTATCCTTTCCAGTTTTTTCCTTAATTAGCTGATAAAGACGCTTGAAACGTTCCTTCTCGTTCAAGGCGCTGTTCATTTTGATGTTCTTGAAGCTGGCGCTATCAGGGAAATAGGCAGGCAAGAGCCTTGGCGCAAGACTTGCCGCAATCATATTCGCAGCCAAGTCGTTGCACTGTTCCACTTCCCAGTCCTTGTGCTTCTCCTCCTTCACGATGCGGCAGAATTCCTCATATTTTCCCTCGCTGTGAAGCATATCTACAAAGCACATCACCTTCTGGTCGGTACACTTGGTGATGTTCAACTGTTTCAAAGTCTCATAATACACAATATCACTGACCGTTGAGATATTGCCGGCAACCGACTGAGTACTGAGGTCAATCATCACAACCAACGGATTATGGCGATTGATGATGGCATGGTGCAAAGCAGTGATAGCCGTATCATGAATGCGACTCAACAACTTATCACCAAAAGTAACGCCATCAATCATCAGGCTCTTATCAAACGACAAGCCCAGATATTTGGCAAAGGAACTCTTACCAGAGCCATAGAAGCCTGAGACCCAGATACCAATCTCCTTGCTTGAATTATCAAAAGCCGACTGCAAATCGAGAAGCACGTCCTCGTAGTTCTTGTGCAGTTTGTCCGTAACGACATACTCCCGAATTTCATGGTCCAAATCTTCCGTGGTATTGGCACCAAAGGTGACAACACTCTCTATCTTACGGTTGAGCTGTTTAGAAGGGTCGAATAATTCTTGTATCTTATGCATAACTGATTATCTTTAGAAGTTAATGGAACGGTAATTTCCGTCCTGGTTATAAATGCCGAGGAAAGAACGGGCAGTGCCTTGCGTTTCTCCCGGATAAAGCACCAACATTGGTATCTGAATCTGGTTGTAGATATTGTTCTCCACAGCGCCAATCATATAGAAAGGATGAAGCATCTCCACATCCCGGACAATCAAGAGCGGATTTTCTTCTTCAGCCAACAGCTGGTCTTGCTTCTCTAACAGGGCTTTCTCTATATACCTGTCGTTCACAATGGCCTGTTTGATGCTATTATAGAGTTCTGGCTCTTCTACATCAGGATCGGTCCAAATATCCAGATAGTCATTCGTATTGATAAACCTATCAATGACTAACCCCATAGAAAACTCATGGGCATGGAATCCCATGTATTCCGCCTTTGGTTTCAGAAACGAATCAATCAATCCTCTAACCACGAAGGCATCCTCGGGCTGATATACCATATATACAATAGGGCTGTAGCCAGTAGGCGACAACTTGCTTGGCGACTTCAGATAATCCAAAGCCCTTTCTATCTTATTCTCATAATGTAGCATCAATAAATTCCTCCATTGTTTGATAATTCCACGAAATGGTGAGCAATTCGCCCGAGCACTGGGCAATATAGCCACCCTTGATATTCATATCCATGATGCGATCCAGCAAAGTGTATTTGTCCAACCCAAACAACTGCCAATCCTCATGATTCCAAATTGCCATATCTGAAAGACCAGCGAAATGAAGTTCATGCATTAAGTAGAGCAATACAAAATTAGAGATTTCATAAGGTAAGATATCTCCATTGCGAGCCACAAAACCAAAATCCACCAACACAGCCTTTATATAAGAAGCCTGTCGTTTTTGTATGCTTTCTCCCCACTTCGCCTTTCCTTCATCTACAATGCCTTTAATAAAGATAGTGATTCTATCACGTTCCAACTTTTGTGTCTGATTCACACGCAAAACATTCAATTCATTCACTATAAAATCATACATAACGGCATTCTCTCTTGCACAGTAAAGCATCAATAACTGTTTAAACTGAGATAACAGCAAACCTTTTTTTCGGATGGTCCCCAACCACAACATTACATGAGGTTCATGCTTCATGAAGCGAGGATAGAATACCAATTTGACAATGTCCATGCTACGCATGTCAGAACATCTACTAAGTAAGTTTTGCTCATGTACACATTGGGCGAGAGATTCTCTTGTCGTATGCTCATCACATACGGACAACAACGTAAGTGTTTCCTCTATCAGTCCACACCCCTTCGCCAATGCAATCGTATATTTCGTATTCCTTGTCATTGCATATATGGGAATGATTTGACATTCTCCTGAAATGAATATCTATAATGAGAGGCACACAGACGCAAGAGATTGTCAATCTCATCTTGCCGATAAGCTCCAATAGAAACAGTTGTAAAGCAATGGTCTGTCGCAATAGTATCCATACTCTGCAGATAAACATCCGCATCATCACCAAGACTTGCAACATCCATTTTTTCTTTTTTCAGATAGTCCATTATCATCCTTTCTACCTGTGCCGGTAGCTTAAAGAGATAAAAGACGCCACCCAAGAACATGCCGTGAGCTTTGCGCATCAGTTCCATCACTAGATTATAATAGGCGATATTACCTGATTTTGGGAAAATGTAATTCATCATCTCAGATGCGCCACTTTGATCTACGCCTTCCCAAAATTCAGCTTTCACGCCAGCCTTATATACAGCCATGCGCATTTTGATTATATTATAGATATTCTGTTCTGTCATGTTAGTTGTTTTTGATAATTATCACTTTTTCATTTACTGAAGGATTGCTGGAATTCAGCAAGTCCTTGATGTCCACACCGAGCAATTCGGCAACCTTTCTTAAGGTCACCAAATCAGGTTGAGAAGAATTTGTACACCACTTGGAAACCGTTGCAGGGTCTTTACCCAATTGCTCAGCCAGCCATTTATTAGTTTTCTTCTTCTCAACCAAGACTACTTTTATGCGATTTATATCCTTCATCGTTTTCTTTTTTATTGCGTTAAACGCAAATATAAGGATTTTATTTGAAATAACACTTCTTTATCCGCATATTATAGGAAAGTTTAACGATTTGCCTACTGTAACCACTTTTTATAAGCCATAAATAGTATAAATGAAAGCAAGAAAACGGTAAATCCAAACATTATCCAAGTACAAGACCACAATATGGTAGAATGAACTATACGATAGTTGGCAAAGACTACTAGTCCTGCATAGACAAGGCTACAAACTAGCACAACCATTAGACTATATGCAACAGAAATCGGTACAGACACTCGATGTTCACTGCCTGAAAGTTGTTGACATATCAACTTTAGTTCCTTAGCAAATGGTATTAGAGTTTCTTTAACCTTTGTATCCAACACTTTAGCTGCATCAGCTACCATTTGAACAGACATAGAAGACATTTCTTCTTTAGTCTTAGCTGAAATACGAATAACATTAGCCTTTTCCAATCTACTTGTCAAGCCATCAATCTGACTTACGAGATCTGTCAGTACTTTTGAAGCATCAGCCAAAGCCTTGGCACTTGCATCAATTGTCTTCACCTCCTTTTCTATCTGCTGTTCTGGAGAAAAGTCATTCAATCCAGCTCGAAGATCCTCTGTTTTAATTTTCATTGTTTATCTTATTTATATTATACACTAACGACGCATACCCCTTCTCGGTTTTCTACCTACCACATGAATGGCAGCCTTTGCACAACGGTATGCCCAATCTAATTCATCCTCATCTCGTTTACGTCCCCAGCCTTCATTGTTGGAAGCCCCTCCACCTACAGAAGAAGTGACGGAAGGGGTAGCAAGCATTGTGAAGTAAGCCAAAGCAAGATTGGTCAAAGACTGCCAATTGCCCTCAACTCGATAATCAAAGACTTCATCAAATGCCTGAGTAACCTTCTTGGGAACAAAACGGCTATAAGATTCACCATTCCACTCTATATTCACACTACTACTCTCAGGTTGCCATTCTGTATAATGGTTGACAGAACCAGATTGACAAGACTTATGACTGAACGTTGCTGAGATAGGCTTATCTGCAAACACCTCTTGATTTTCTTTCAAGGATGGCGCAACTATCTTTTGAACCTCTTGATGCAAAGCCTTCCATGTGTTCTCAATATTTTTCACCGTCAACTTACGTCCACGTCCCAGTTCAGAAGCCTTGTATTTTGTCCACCCTTTACAAATAATATAACTAACTACTTGATTCTGTCTATCCCTTTTCAACTTTGGGGTATATCCACAAGCTTCCAATCGAGCCACATAGTCATTCCAATCCCAACGAGGCATCTGTCGTAGGGCATTCATACAGGCTTGACTTACAAGATCAACATTTCTATCTCTTACCTTACGTGCTGTCATCCAACCATATTTCACAGCGACAATTTCCGCAGCCCTTTGTACCCGAATATCAATGCGATGATCATTATTCGTATTACCTTGCATATCTACACGACAAACAGCAGCATGAAGATGAGGTATTCCACTTTTAGATTCCTGATGAAGCCAAACGGAAGCCATACTATCAGCAAGATTGGTCTTCTTCGAAATCATTTTACCTTCTTTATCATATAATTGCTGTTTATCAAACTCCTCTACAAAATCACTCCAAAGACGTTTCCAATCAGCCATTGTAAAATTGTCTGTACATTCCTTAGCTGGACTTAACTCTACATGAAACAGACCATTCTTCATTCCTGGGTGACTATTTATTTTAAAGTTCATCATTGTCCACATTCCCATAGCATCTATATCGTTAGGAAGAAACTGGTTACAAACATGATATATTTTTTCAGGATGTCTTTTCTTCTCTGACTCGCCCTTAATATACCTAAGAGTATTGATTCCATAGGAAACGGCATGTGCTATTCCTATCATACTTACTCTGTCTTTGTTACATCTTTCATAGAGGGAGGCAGAAAGATATTAGCCTTCTGGATAAATTGCATATACTCTACAACAGCATTGGTAATAGGAGCAACAAGACAATACCAGTCATACATCTGGCGATGGTTTCGGAAGAGTTGCAGCTTTTCTTCACGCGTCAACCCCGACAACGCATTGGCAAAATTCACCATGTCTACACGACAAAGAGCCAAATTACCAAGACGATAGAACTCCTCTTCTGTCAATCCTTGCTTTGGCTCATAACCAACAAAACGAGCTCGTCCATAACTACTAACAGTAAGACTGCATTTCTGAGCCATTGCCTTAATCTTTTTATATTCTGAATCCGTAACCTTGACGACTATCACATGATTACGCTTCTCTAAAATTTGTTTATTTTCTTTATTATTCATATCATTTTTTCTTTAATCATTCATAATAAACTGTGAGCCTGCGAATAGTTCTCATACGACCTTTGTGGGAAGTATGCAAGAGTGCTGAGGATTACGAAACGTAGTGAAAGTAATACCTCGGCATATCTTGCTACAGATTACCACAAGGAACCATTCTAAACTAACTACCCAGCACCATATTCTTGTAAATTAGCCACCAAAAGATCTGCTATATCTATCTTTTTCTGCTTCTGCTCAAAGGTAGCAACAGTCTCCAAATAACCACTCACCTGAATCTGCCATCCCTTTTCATTCAACGCATCAGCAGAAGCCTTCCATTTACAGAATGGTTGTGACATTTCATCGGCATCTGGATAAAGGATTACACGTCTTGACTTGACTGCTTGCAATCTTTCTGCTTGCAAATTACCAAGAGAGCCTGTTGCCATCCAAAGCACATCTGAGATACATAAAGAGCAAATAACAGCAGTTTTCTCACTTTCAACAATACCTATCAACTTATCGGCATACATAGGGTCATTTAGGAGATGCTCACCAAACAATGTTTTCTTGATGGTATAGTCTTTAGATATTTTACCCTGCTTAGATAGTTCACAAGGGATGCTTTGCGGAACAATATCATGCATTCGGTGTCCATCTTTCCCATAAGCCATTATTTTTCCATATCTTACCTTGTCCTCAATATCCACATACCAAAAAATCGTATGTTGTTGTTTTGTCACCCCTATTCTATAGGTTTCCACAATGTTTCTGATTCTGTCATCATCATCAACCAACATCTTCAAAAACGTAACAAAATCCGATTTCATTTGCACATCCAAACTATCTGTTACATAATGTCCATCTATGTCAACAAATGCAGCTGGACTTTTCACTTGACGAATTGTAGGGACAACTAAAGATAATCCTGTTCCTTTACCATCCTTCAAGAAGAACTTGTTGGTATCTATACCCTTCTGTTGACACATGTAGATAAATGACGCAATACTTACCTGACTGTTTGTACGCAAAGCATTCGTGAATTTTTTATCATTTTCAACTTCGTTATATTTATCACTCAGCTTACTGATGTTCTTGAATAAAACACGCCCATTCTCCCCTAATGCAGACAATGCAAAAGCACCTTTCGTCCACTCTTCAAAGGTCCCAAAAAGATTAGCACCTCGTCGAACGACTTCGTTCGTCAAAGCAACATAGTCATAATTATCCATAGTCTTAATGTTTAGTTTTATCATATCTAGCCAAGAATTTAGAAACACCAGACTTATCTTTATACCCCACCTTCTTAGCAATCTCATCCAAAGTCAAGCCATCAGCCTTGAACTGCATAATAGCATTGTACTTTGTTTCATTATCCGATGAAATTGGCAAAAGGTTCTCAAATGGCACATGTTCACCTGTCTCTGAGAAAGTAAGGCTATCCGAGAATTTCAACTTGATGGATTCTGTTTTGTATTCAGCAGAAAGATAATTGCCTTTTACACAACATAGATGCTTATAAGTTACATTTTCTATGTCCGTTCGAAGTTCTAACACCAATCGCATCTTCGCTTCAAAAGCCTGGCTACCTAAGAGATTATGCTTTGATGGCATAAAATTCTCGGTTCTCTTACCACAGTGATGCAAAAAAATGATTAGACACTTATGCTTGCTAGCAAGTTGGGAGTATTGATTTAAAAACAAGCGAACCTGGTTACTTTCATTCATGCTTCCCATATACAGATCAGAGAAACAATCCACAATCACCAAATCTGCAGGTTTAGCTGATAAACGCTTATCCAATTCTTCCACAACTTTTTCCGAATCAAACAAAAAACGCAATCCCCCCAACTCTGATGGTTGCAAGCCAAGTTGCTGGTTTTGTCGCACCATCAAGTAAGCATTAGCAGTTTCATCATCTTCAGTAGAGACATAGATAGCACTTCTATGTTCCACATTCAATTTCATTCCCAAGAAAGAAGGAAATCCTGCAGCTACGCACATAGAGAATTGACGCAAGAAAGCAGATTTTCCAGTATCAGAACTACCAGCTAAACAAGCCAACCCTACCTTTGGCAGCAAAGGATCCAATAGAGAAGGAATCTCTTGAACATTACGATTTAATAACATCTCACCAGTAATTTCATTTAAAGGATTAGCTTGCTTCGCAAATAGAGCTTGCTTTTGAGCCACATCGTTAATAATGCCATGAACATAATTTTCCATACCCCTGTGCATTATTAACGATTGTACTTAGCCAGTTTACCCGACTTCACCAATTGATCAACCTCTTGCTTGAAGTACAAGTTTTTACGCCCTACCTTTTGGCTCTTCAGCAAACCACTCTTCTCTATACGCCATAACGTAGGATATGCGATATGAAGCAAATCGCACAACTCATCACGGCTATAGAAACCCTTCTCATTATTAGAAGAGTTTATCATCATGTCGATATTTCTTTCATCAAGGCATCGACTCACAGCTCTATAGATAGCATCCTGGAACTGTTCCTTGTTTAATATAATAACGCTGTCCATAATCAACCTATATTTAGAATTATTACTTATGGGCACACGCATGCTTATGCCCTCGAATCAAATTGGTAGCTAATCAATTCGGGGGCAAAATTACAATTTTGTTTTGAAACACCAGACGCCAAGAAATACCAAACAATTGATACTCACTTGTTTGGTATTTCTTGGCGTTTTATAGAATAATATTTTAATGGAAAGAAATCATTTTAATATTTCCCGAAACGTCTTTACATATTCATCTATCATTTTTCGTACTTCCTTTTCTACCATATCAGGGGTTTCCAAATACCCACAATACTTTCGGTGTGGCTTACTAAAATTACTTTGATCACATATATTCACATTTTCCTGTTTTAGCAGGACATGAAAAGGAGCAACTTTATTACCATCCAACTTGTCTATTATACCACAAGATTCCATGGCAATAACCAAAAGCGCAAGATCCTTGCCTGAGCCTTTACCCAAGCGACTCAAAACATATTTAACAATACTGCTACGAATGCTATCATTTGGAATTCTCAATGAAACATATTCATCAAATGTTTTTGCACTTATGGAAGATGGTCTTCCTATTTTTCTATATGACTCTTTCGCCAGTTTTTGTATATCAATATTTTGAGGATAATCCACGATGAGGGGTTCTTCTTTTGTAAGATTTGAAAGTAATTTCTCTAAATCTTGTCGTGAAAGAATTAATTTTGAGAAAACAATTGGTTTGTACCAATATTGTTCATTTTTTATCTCCAAGATTATACTATTTGAAATAATTTGTCCTTCTAACTTTTCAAAATGCTCAAAATAACTGTTTTTGTCATCATTAGCATCTTTAATCTTACATATAAGACAAAAGTGATAATCATCAAATAAGAACCAATATAATATAGCCATCTTCAATTTTTCACGATTTAACTGCGCTTGAAAATACAGCATTTTATCGTTTTCAAGAACCTGCAATAGCATTCCTAACAAGCCATTAAATCCTAACTTATAATGATAGTTTTTGAATATCGTTCCATAACTACCAAATTTTACAGTCTGTGGTAAATCTGAAATCAAGCCCATAGCATAATCATAGATATGCATATAAGCAGAAAGAGTTGCTTTACCATCTCTAATTGCATGGACATAATTATTATAAAACTCAGCATTGCTTTCTTTCCAAGCTGGTAATTGTTTTTTCAATTCTTCAAGTTTCATTATTTAATACTTTTATGATGTTGAAAGTTGAAAACGCCTAATCATTTTCAACTTGTCAACTTATAGTTTTACCTTACTTTTGCAGCCTTCAACTTTTGGGCAATCTGCTGTGCTTGTTCTGCCTTACTTACCTTTATATAGGTTTCAAAGACTTTCTCGGAGCGATGTCCTGTTATACTACGCATTTCTATATTAGACAGGATGCCCATCTTATACATATTAGTTACTCCACTTCTACGAGAAGTATGCGATGACACCAACTGAAATTTTGGACGAATAACCTCGCCATCCTTATTACGTTCATAAAGAGTTTCACCACCATGCAGCATAGCAACCTTATTCAATTTACCAAAACGTTTGCGTTCGTTTTCGGTAAACTTTACGCCTGCTTTTTTCTTCTTCAAGAGTTTTGAATAAGTTTCCTCAGCACTTTTTTCTCTAGAAGTAAGCACAGTAATCTCCTTTTCACCCATTGATGGCATTGTTGCAGACAATTTCTGTGCCACAACTTTGATTTTCTCATTCAACTGTTGTTCTGTCACAGTAGGAAAAACATAATGATATTTATTACACAACTCATAAACCCTGTCATCAACTATTGGCACACAAACTTCCCTACCTGTTTTCTTTTGCGTTAAAGTGATAATACCAAGTTCCTTATTGTACGTAATAAAGTTCTTCTTTTTCAACTCACTATAATCGCTATATCTTTGACAACTAAAATACCCCAACAGAAATATATCACGTACTTTCTCCTCCATACCTGTCAGTTCCATTTTATACATGCCATCAATTTCCTCATCAGTAAGATAAATTTCCTTGCGTTTCTCTTCCTCTTTGACAGTTTTATCCTTCCAAACCCGAAGGGACACGGCATTTGAATTATAACCTTCCATCGCTGCAAGATTACAAAGTTTACGGAAACAAGAGACATTCTTGTTGACTGTATGCATCATCAAACCTTTCCTTTCCAAAAACAACGTGAATCGATCAGCAAAAGGTTTATCTATTTGAGAAAACAACATATTCTTCTTACAATATACTTTCAGATAATCTCCAAAGCACTTCCAAACGCCAACAGAACCTTCTGAATAAACAGCATTGTTACCATGACGAATAGAACCGTCAGAAATACCAGCAAAGAAATAATCATAATAGCGATGAATATACTTCAACTCTTCCCCCTCATTCACCATAATACGTTCTTGTATTTCTTCTACAGTACCATTGACTATAGAAGAAATAGTTTTTTCAACAAGTTCTTTATCCTCCTTTGATTTGATTCGCTTTTCGGAATAAAGAGAATCTATAGCATTCATCACCTCCACCTGCAAGTTATGAACTTTCATTCCTGCAGGTGTCGCTTCATACCTTTTTAGAGCAGCCATACTCTTTTGCGACTTATTCCATTCTTGGATATCGACATTAATACCAGTGCAGACATAAAGCTGAAAGCCATTACGCCTTATCTTGGTATAGAGAGGAGCCTCTCCTGATGTTCTTGAACTACGTAAGAAAAACTGTGCCATATATTCTATTATTTTGTTGGGTGCAAAGATAATACTTTTGCCTCAAAAATGCACCCGATAAGCACCCATTTTAATTCTATCTTTGAAACTTTAACAAACATATACAGCTTTAATAAAAACTGTAACTACCTGATTTGATGCGCCTTACAATTTCTATACATTTCATAAGATTTCAACCTCTAAAGTTCAAGCCCATCTTGAAGCGCAAAAAGAGTCATAAGTTTCTTATGACTCTTTTTTTTGTATCTATTTCCCAATATACTTTTCCATTCAACTATAGCAGACCACTCCACACCCATCAAGACATAAAAAAGGTGCATCTCCTCCTTTCGGAAAAGATGCACCCTAACATATTTCACTTATAATGTACTATTCTACATCATTGTTATGGTCCAAAGAATCATTAAAATCCTTTGGAGCCTGCTCTTCGTTATGATGCTCATAACGACGTGGCTGACGAGCAGGACGCTCACCACGACCCTCACCATGGCGCTCATCACGACGGCCGCCACGACGCTCACCGCGCTCAGGACGTGGACGACGCTCACGCTCTACGTAACCCTCTGGCTTCTCCATCAACACAC